>Ga0247662_1000011_pt1 | contig 44011 bp, 54 predicted proteins | sample CNK03_metaG_FD_190127 | JGI IMG/M metagenome (GOLD analysis project Ga0247662, IMG submission 190127) | Soil microbial communities from Purdue University Martell Research Forest, Indiana, United States - CNK03 | ecosystem: Environmental > Terrestrial > Soil > Temperate forest > Bulk soil... | reverse complement strand
ACTATCTCATGGCTACCGGCAAGTCGTTCTCGGCCGGGATTGCTCCGCGCCTGGATGCCGTGCTCGACGTCGCCAAGGGCAAGGGCGTTCCGCTGCCGGATCCCATGCTGGGCGGCACGTTCGGCTGGAAGGCGCAGCCTGACTACAACACCGCCATCGACGCGCGCCTCAAAGACCTGCAGGAGCGGCGCGAACGCTCACCGATTGCCACGCCGCTCGGCGACGTGTCGGGCGGCGTTGCTGCCGGTGGCGCCATGGCGCCTGCCAAGATCGGTGCAGGGATTGCCGGCTACGGCGGCGGCACCGTGCCGGCGCGCATCGCCGGCTACGGCACTGAAGGCGCTATCTTTGGTGGCGTGCAGGGCGCTGGCCAGACCTTCACCGGCAACCCGGCAGACTACGCGGCGAATGCCGGAAAGGGCGCCGCCGTCAGTGGTGCCATCAGCGGGGCATTGGCGCCTCTGATCCCGCGCTCCGCCGTGACGATGCGGCCTGGAGATCCGGCGACTGGCCGGGCAATCGCGGAGCCGACACGAGCGGATCTGCGGACGGCTTACACGGGCAACTACAAGACGCTGTCGCAAATTCCCGCGACCTACTCTATGCCGCACTTTGCCAGGGATCTTGCCGCAGCCGAGAACCGGTTGGTCAGGGAGGCGGTTGTGCCAGAAAATGCGATAGGTGCGTACAGGATCCTGGAAAACCTGCGCAACGGCGTTTACGGCACGGCCAATCGGTATGGCGACATCGGCCCAATGCAGATCGAGGCTGCCCGGCAGGCTCTCTCCGGCATGAAGAATACGACAGGGACGGGCGAAAAGAACGGCTATGCCGCCAATATTGTGCGCCAGGCGCTCGATCGGTTCCAGATCACTGCGCCACAATCTGGCGCTGTGACGTCGGCGCCGCAGTTTGGCCAGATGGCGGCCGAAGTGGCGCAGACGGCGCGCGGCAACTACGCCGCCTGGGCGCGTGCCGGTCAGGTGGAGGCGCCACTCGCCAATGCGCAGCGGGTCGAGCGGACGAAGGGAACGCCGGTCGGGGATCAGCTGGTAAGTGAAGGCAATCGGCTATTGAAGACTGACGCAACCGGCGCGCAGCCAAAGTTGCGTGGCTGGACCCCGGAGACAAAGAGCCAGCTGGAAACCGCCATCACGCCAACGCATGCGGAGTGGCTCGCCAATCTGGTCGGCGCCAAGAAGGGCGCAGTGGCTGCAGGCGTAGGCGGTGTTGTAGGTGGCGGGAGTGGAGCAGTCGGCGGCATTGCTGGAGGACCGGCCGGCATCGCGGCCGGTGGAGGGATTGGCTCCGCAGTCGGTTCCGCCGTCGGTGGTGGCCTTGGCCGGGCTGCGTACGGCTTCGGGCAGCGCGGGCTGCAGAACCGATGGGAAGAAGTCGCTGCCGCGCAGCGCGCGAATTCGCCGCTCTATCGGGCGCAGACGCAGGGCTCAGTCCCAGTCGCAGGTCCCGGCATGGGACCGGCTGGGCAAGCCGCCGTTGGAGCCGGTACGGCGGAGCTCGGAACGCCGTATGATGACGGCCGCGACGCACTCGCCTGGGCCGCAATGCGCGGCCTGATGCAATAGGAGAACGCAATGCCGCGCGATATTGGGACTGGGATTTATTATTATCCGTCCGGGACGCAGGGTAATTCGGGCCAGACGATTTTCAGTGCCCGCTACAACACGTTCATCAATGACCTGACTAACACGCTGAACCAGCCATTGCCGTCCAACATGGGCGGCACCGGCGCGGACAATCCAACAACGGCGCGCACCAATCTCAAGGCTGAGGCGGCGGGGCAGCAGGTCACCAACTACGACGCGCATGTGTTTGAGGCCGGGTCGTTCTGGTCTGCGATTGGAGCCACCTCTGCCCCCAATGGGACCAACCGCTTTGTTGGAACGTGCATCATTATAACGGATGCAACGAATGATATATTTATTCAAGTGACGACCCCCGGAACACCAAATCCGGTATACACCCGGAGGAAAAATGGTGGGGTGTGGGGTGCGTGGGTGCCGCAAGCCGGCAGTGCCGCCGAGCTGGACGCTGCTTACGTCAATTTGACCGGCGACACGATGACGGGTGGGCTGACAGTGCCCACGATTAATTTAAACGCAACCAATTTGTTTATAAGTGACGGGACCAATAATATCATTAGGTCAAACGGACAAGTCTATGTTCAAACCATGGCTGGTACCCTCAATACACTAAATATCGGAAACCTCACTGCCAGCGGCAGCATCACTACCACCGGCAGCATCACCTGTAACGGCAACATCGCCACCAACGCGATTTCGTGCTCGACGCTCACCACGAACGGCTACACGATCACTTGTGGCAATCTCAATTCGAGCGGCACACTGACGGCGCCTGCTATTACAGCAACGAGTAACGACTCACTACGAGCCACCGTACCGGCAGGCAACAATGCGCGGCTCAGAACAACCGTGAGCGGTGTGCGCGAATGGTCGACTGGTACGCTTTCTGACGGCAGATACGCAATAGCAGATGAAAGCGTAGCCTCTATCAGACTTTTAATTGATACGGCAGGCAATGCCGACTTTCAGGGCCATACGGTTACTGCTGGAGCATTCTCCGCACCGAACTTCTACGGCACCCTGAACGGTAGCATCACAGGCAATGCCAACTACGCCAACAGTGCGGGTAGTGCGGGCAGTGCCGGCGGTCTATACGGCAATCCCGGAATTGCCGTCAGTTGGATCGAGGGACCAGAAGCTATCGATTTTAAGACTACCGGCTCTCCTTCCGACTACGATTGTCGCTTCTATTTACAGTGGCCGAACCTTAATATCAATGGTGCTCCCGGATTTGACTCACTTGTAATCAATACAAGATTTTACGTAGGTAATGGTAATGTTGTAAATTGTCCTGGTGGTATCAAGACGCATGGAGGTTTCAACAGCGGTGTGTATGCCTACAACATCAACTGGGGCGAGGGCGACGGCAACGGTGCTATGTACATCGGTGATGTTGGCGTCGGCAACGTGCTGCTATCTGATTATCGTATAAAGAAAGACATGACACCGCTGCAAAGCACTTGGGAGAAAATCAAACAATTAAATCCGATCAGCTATAAGCAGAAAGAGCACACACCAAAAAGTATGAAAGAGGCAGCAAAGAAAGAAGGCAAGCCTCTGATCGCGGAAGATAACACTGAGCGGTGGGGTTTCGCTGCGCATGAACTTCAAGAAACACTTTGTAAGGGCGCAGCGACGGGTCGCAAGGACGCGGACAACGTATTACAGGCGCCTGATCCGATGGCGGTCATCGCCGCCCTGACCAAGGCCCTGCAGGAAGCCATGGCGCGCATCGAGGCGCTGGAGGCGGCGGCGTGACCCTCTCCTTCGTCATCACGGACGAAAGCGGCCCGCTCACCTTCACCCAGCCGCGGGCCGACGGCGTGATGTACTGCAATGGCGAAATGTGCTGCGCGGCCGGGCAGTTGGCCGGAGCGGACCCCTACATTGTCGGGCATCGCCCCCTGCGCGATGCGGCACAGTCCTGGTACCTGACGCGGTCGCAATTGATCGTAGCCTATCAGGGGTTGGCCAAGCAGCCGTGGCCGTTCATGCAGAAGGAGCTTCCCGGCGAGCCGGCAGTACCGCCGCCATGAGCGCCCTGGCACATTGGTTCAAGGAAAATCAGGCGCTGGCAATCCTGCTGATCGGGCAGGCTATCGTGGGCGGCATCTATCTGGTGAACCTCGAAGCGCGCGTGAACACACTGGAAGTCCGCGGATCGCCGCATCTCGCCGAGATCAACACGCGTCTGACCGTGCTGGAAGGAACGACGCGAAAGAACGAGCACTCGATCGAGCGCATTACTGACGTCATGACGAAGGAACTTCATATCGCGCCGGCACGACCTTAAGGAGGCGACCATGATCGGAACTTTGGTATCTGTCATCCTAATGTTGATTGTGCTGGGCGTGATCCTCTGGGCCGTACAACAACTGCTTCCGCTCATCCCGCTCCCGGCCCCGTTCGCTACCATTATCAACGTGTTGATCGTGGTGATCTGTGTGATTGTCGTGGTCTATGTGATTGCGAGCCTGTTGGGAGTGGCGTCTCCGATCAGGTTTTGAAAGCCGTGTTGAGCCGCTGCCGCCTTATCCGACACGTCCTCCTGATATCTGTCATGGTTGTTGAGACGGGATGCCAGCAGCCCTACGGGCGCTGGATCTACCAGGAAACGCCTATCGTCAATCCGTGCCCAGGCGGACTGATCAAACAGACGAAGCGCACCACGGAAACGAACCGGGAGAGGGTGCGCCAGACCGTGGTCAACACCGACAGCTGCCTGGAGTAGCTAACGCGTCCAGGCGTGATCACAGACCGGGCAGACCAGCCAAAGGGATTTTCCCTTCTTGCGCACGGTCTTGTTGGCGCGACTGTCGCACTTCGGGCAGGCGTTTTGGCTCTTGGGCGCGTTCAGAACTGTTTTTAGATTGTCATCGGTCCAGAAGCCGGAGCCGGGCTGCGGCAGGTCTGGAGGGACCTGCAGCAATGGCGGAAGAGACTTGACCGGCTCGATGACCTCCATCGGCTCGCCCAGGTCGATCGGTCCGGTCAACAGTTCGATTTCCGTTGCGGCGGCGAGCAGCAACGCGGCGGCGTCGGTATACAGCAGCGGGACTTCGTCGTGTCGTGTCGACGCTTGCTCTACCGCGATGGCAGCCGCGCAGGTCCGCATGCGGTCGGTCAGGTCGGTCACGGCTTTTCTCCCAGCGCAGCACGCAGCCTCTCGATCAATCCCTCCTGCCGGGCGACTAAGCCGTTCAGCCGCTCGATCTCGTCGGCGGCCTTACGCTTAATCTCGTCAAGCCGATGCACCGCCTCTGCCGTTGGCATCGCAGCCTCCAGCATTTTGTTGGCTTCCGTCAACCGCATGATCTCGTCGGCGTGCAACAGCGACTGCTCTGCAATTGCGCGTAGCAAGGCAGCATTGGCGCGAAGATTCGCCGGGTGGTCAATCCACGACAGGTCATCGGCCATCTCACGTTTGCTCCCGTTCGATGTGGACCGACAGGTCGGACGGATAGAGCCAATCGTTCAGCCTCTCGGTCGCCCACTCGCCGAGCATCCAGTCCGGAATGCGGATCAGCCACCAGCGCGGCCAGCCGTAGCGGAGGAAATTGGTCATTCCGTTTGCTCCCGTAGCCGCACTACGATGTCTGTCACCTCATCCCTCCCCGGCCGGTCTTGATGTCCTTGGACAGCATGGCGCCAAACTCTTTCATGCGAATTCCCTTGTTATCCCAATATTCGTCGTGCGCACCGACATTGAATTCGTCGAGCATGTAGTGGTCACGGCCCGGCACTGTGATGGCGACGTCATAGCCGGCCCAGGTGAAGTTGCGCTCTCCGCGAAAGTGAAACCCTACGGTCGTGCCGTTCGCTCGCTGGTGCGGCCGGACCATATGGAAGATGCGCTTGCGGTGGCCGTCCTCGTTGAGGTGGATGTCGCGGTCCTGGAAGAAGTAGGGCATGCGGTCGACCTCGACGCCGAACACGGCCGTCATGTCTTTTTTGCTCGCCGCCACGCGGATCATCGATCCTTGCGCCAGCTCCAGCCGGAAGGTTGCGTCGATGAAGATGTCGGTGAGAAAGCGCTGCACGTCTACTTTGTGGTCGCGCGCCCATTCCTGGTAGGTGTTCGGGATGTGCCACAGCCGCTGCGGCACCCGGAAGAATTCATGACCCTTGCGCGAATGAACCTTGAGATATTTGGTCTCGATCACGCGCAGTGCCGTGACCTTGCTGCCGTCGGCGCTGACGAAAATCCCGAACTGCTGCGGCACGCCGTTCTTGTGGCGTCTGGCGAACTTCGGATTGAACGGCTGGTCCCACCAGATCGTCATGGAGTAGATGTCGCCACCGGACATCCGCTCAAACGTCGGAGGCGGCTTGGTGTATTTGGTGAAGTACATGAACTTGGGGACCCACCACGTGGTCTTCTCGCCGTCCTTTTGGGGGGCGGGCTTTGCTTCGAACTTTTCCGTTTCCGGATCCACGCCGTAGACGAAGCAGCCAAAGCCCGGCCTTGTTTGCTTGAACCATGCCGTCAGGGGTTTCTGTGGGCCGAGGGGTTTCTCGTCTCTCTCCGGTAGATTGCGATAGTGCGCGTTGTTGGCGAGGTAGGGGACGACGATCGCGCCGACCTGCCGGTAGAGCGCGTAGGCATCGCTGTCGCGCCGTCTCATGCGCTCCAAGTAGACGAAGTAGAGCTCCAACTGCTGCAGGATGGTGTCGCGGAAGCTGAAGATGCCGTGGATTTCGGTTTCCACGTAGAGGACGTTTTTCCCTTCGCGATCTTCGTGGTGCTTGTCCGCCATGTAGAAGTTGCCACTGGCCTCCCTGGGCCCTTCGGGAACTTCGGGAACTTCGGGAACTTCGGGAGGCGGGACGGGATCCGGCTTCGGCTTCGGCTCTACCGCTTCGCGCTCAATCTTTGCCGGCTTTGGACCCTTCGGCGTGACGAACTTGTCGTGCCGGCGGCGCAGTCGTTCGAGCCTGCGGCGCTCGGCCCGGTTGGCTGAGGGGCCAGGGGAAGTCCGGTGAAGGGGCGCCGGGACCGGCTCGTGCAGTTCCGGGGGCGGCAGCGGAGCAGGTCGGGCCACGGCTGGCGGAAGGGGAGGCGGCAGAATGGCGGGTTGCGGTTTCGCGCGCCGGGGGACAAAGGCTCGCAATTTCGTCATCAGCCACTCGACGAATGTCATTTGCGGCACCTCCAGGTTCGCCCGTAGTCGACCCGGTGCATGCCGTGTCGGGCGCAAATGTCGGCGACCCGGATCGGGCGGACCTTGGGCTTGATGGTGGTATGCGGACGCGGAACCGGCAACGGCGCCTCAGCAACCGGCTCGACCTCCTGGGGAGGCGCTACAGCGTCTTTGGTGATCCGGATGGTCCGAACCACCTTGGGCGCCAATAAATCGACAGGCGGGCTTCCCTGTGCGTCTGGGAGGCCTTCCCCGGGCCACCAGCGCTCCTCGAAGGTGTGCTTCGGGTAGACCGCCTCGAACCGCGCCTTGAAGGTCTCCGCCACGGCCGGCTGGGGGTCTGGCCAGCGCGGCAGGAAGGTCGCCGCAATGCCGAGCGGTATCATGGCCAGAATGACGGTGGCCCTCATCGCGGCGACACCAGGTCGACGATTTCCTGCAGCATTTTTTCCAGTCTGGTGCATCGATCGCGTTCCCCACTGAGCCGGGCCTCCAGCTCGGCAATCTTGCTCTCCAGCTCGATCGTGCTTTTCTCGAAATTGTCGACGATGCGGCGCGCGTCGGTGAGGGCATTGCTCACCAGTTGGACCGGGTTCATGTCGTGTGGTGACATACCGCCGTCTGGCCGCGTGCCGGGGATCTGGCGCGTGCGGTGTAGAGCTTGGCTAGTGAAGTTGAGCTGCTCGACATTGCGATCGGCAGCTCTCTTGCCGGCCTCATCGAGCAGCTTGTTCATGTGGGCTTTTGCCTGTTCCTGGTCCATCAGAACTTCTTCTCCATGCTGTAGGATGCTTTGTTGCCGACGCCTCGGCCGCCTTCGACCATGGTGATGATCCAACCTTCCTGACACGCCTTTGCGGTCAGGTATTTCATCAGGACGCTAAGGCTGTGGGTGGCTCGTGCGCCATTGATCTTGACCTTGTTGCGCTTCAGCTCTTTCAGGATTTCGTCGGCGGACACGATCCCGCGTTTCGACAGCATCCCGAAAGCGATTTGCTCACGCTCGCTCAATTCCATGTTGTCACTCATTCTTTCCTGCGGTACCTTCCTGCTGCTTTGTTGTGGTTTCGAGTTGGCGCCCCGGGTAGGTTGCGTAGTCTTGCCCGGGGCGTTCACTACGGCGAATGTGCAAACGCACAATTTCCTGCCGCAGCCGCGCATTTTCCTGGCGCAAGCGCTCAAGTTCCTTTGCAGCCACACGCAACAGTTTCTCGTCATTGACCGGCATCGATCGCTCCGCTGAGTGATAAGGGCAGCCTAATTGACAGGGGCGCGAATTGTCAATAGGCTTTTGTTTATGAAACTCTCCGACTACCGCAAGGGCCTACTCAGCGAGCACCGCCTGCAGGTCATGGTGATGCAGCATCTCGGGCTGCACGCCGTGAAGGAAGCCTACTGGTTTGCCGTACCGAACGCGGCGCGCAGGTCGATGGGGCTGGCGGCGCGGATGAAAAAGGAAGGAATGCGCGCAGGCGTGGCGGACATTTGCATCATGCTCGGCGACGGGCGCGTGGTCTGGCTGGAACTGAAGACCGCCAAGGGCCGACAGACCGAGGAACAGAAGGAATTCCAAAAAGTGTGCGAGGCGCTGGGGCATCCGTACCTCCTGGCGCATTCGCTCGATGAGGCAATGAACGGTCTGCGAGCAGCGGGAGTGCTGAAATGACCACGTTGGAAAAAATCAAAATCATGAAGAAAGCCACCGACACCGTGTTCGATGCGGTTTCCGACATGGAAATCGGCGACACGATGTTTGCTTGTGCTGCGGTTCTCGCATTTTGTCTAAACGAGCTGGAACAGAAAGAACGCACCATATTCCGCAACCGGATTATGGCCATGCTGGATGAGGCGGATGGGTCTTCAACATGGAAACACACAATTCAATGATCCCCACCTACTTGCGCCACAGCGCCAGCAAGCTGAACCTGTACGCCGAATGTCCCAGCATGTTTGTCGCTGAATACATCATCGGCGAGAAGCAATCGGTCGGCAGTCCCGCGCACCGCGGCGTGGCGGTCGAGGACGGCGTATCGTACGGCTTGAACGACCTCGACGCGCCGCTAAAGGACTGCGTCGACGTTGCGCATATGAAGTACGACACGTTGTCGGCCTTGTCCGGCGATCCGCGGCGCGAGAAGTATCGCGAGACCATTGCCGACATGGTAAAGACGGCGCTGAAGGAGCTGCGCGGGTACGGCAAGCCGGACGGTATGCAGGGCCTGGTGGAGTGGCAGCCGGAAGGGCTCAAGCTGCCGATCGTCGGGTACTATGACTATCAATGGAGCCAGCACGGCATGCTGGCGGACCTGAAGACGACCGAGCGGATGCCATCCGAAATAAAAATCGGGCACGCCCGGCAGGTTGCGCTCTATGCGGCATCGGACAATCTTGACGCAAGGCTGATCTACGTCACGCCGCGCAAATTGGAGACCTACCGGCTAGAGAATGTCTTGGCGCATCGCGAGGCATTGCGGCTGATTGCAATGAAGGTGGAAAACCTACTTACGCTTTCCGACGACCCCGCTTATTATCTGACACTGTTTGCGCCTGCGCTGGATAGTTTCTACTGGGGCAACCCGGAGGCACGCGCCACTGCATACCGCCTGTGGTCTATCTAGCCTCGCGGCCTACCACCTCTAGCTATTGACCTGATCTCCATACATCATGTTACAGTTCCTTCCCCACAACGGAGGAAACTGTTTTATGGAAATCGTTGCAATTGGATCAAACCAGGTAGCGCGACCACTGCGCGTCTTGGTTCCACTGATCAAGGCGGATCTCGAACACGCGGTGGAGGCTGGGATGCCGTACTACACGACGGCGGGCGAAAAGATGATCGAAGCCCGAGAGCAGATGACTGCCAAGGAATTCGACGCCTGGTGCCAGCGCAACTTCAATGTCGGCCGCAGGCAAGCCAACGAGTACATGAACCTCGCCCGCCACAATTCGGGAAGCGGCGCTTCCCGGTTCACCAGCTTCCGGGACGTCATCTCGAAGACCCGCAACAATCCCAACTACGGCAAGCCGGCTGCGTGGCATACACCGGTCAAAGAGGCGATCAGCAGGGTCAACGTCGACGCGCTCAAGCAGGACGCGTTGGCCAAGCAGGAAGAACGCGCCCTGCAGCGCAAGCTTGCGTTGTCGCTGATCGACATTGGGTTCAAGGCGCTGGCGTCCAAGCTGCACCCCGACAAGGGCGGTTCGCGCGAGGCAATGGTGCGGTTGAACCGCGTGCGCGAGCTCTTGCAGCAAGCGGTGCCGGCATGAGTGACAAGGCATTAAGGCAGTACCAGAGGCCCGAAATCGTCACCGACCAAAAGGGGCGCGCGCATTTGACCAAGGTTGCGTGGAACCACGACACCATGGCGCTGCACATCATGGCCAACGGCATGTTGGGCTGGATTGCGGTTGGCGATCTCGCGCGGCTGGTCTGGGGTCGTAACACTGAAGCATTTCGGCGCAATGTAAAACGCCGCCTACCGGCGTTGAAGCGGCATTTGGCGCTGGCTTACAATCATCTGCTTGTGGTCGAATATAACGACGCGCGCGGGTCGGCGAGTGCGCTAAAGATTTACGACCCGTCAGTGCCGCACGACGTACAGGCAATGCAGCGCATGATGGCGGATATGGTTGCGCGCCGCGACGGCATGTTGGCCTACTACGAGAAGGTTACCGGCCTGAGCGGACTGCGCAACGAGCAGTAGATACTGGTATTCCCGGCAGCACCCGGGATTGGCATCGCCGCTGGCCTGACAGCGGCAAGGAGTGACGACTATGAGCAACATCTTTGGCTTTTCCACCGAGCCGTCTGCCGGTGGTGACTTTTTACCGATAGTCAAATACGACGCCCGCGCCGGGCTGTGGTTCCGCATCGATCGGGTCGACAGCGGGCAAGGGTTCCTGCCCGAGCCGGTCGACGTCACGCGCAACTTCAAGGCGATCTTCGACCTGGAGAACCTGGAGACCGGCTGGATTGCGTTTCCGTCCGGTTCCGCGCCGTTGTCCTCGCTGGTTGCGATGAGGGACCTGCTTGGCAAGACCGCGCAGTTCCCGGCGCAGCCGGGCGCGACCTACAAGCACGGTTTGCGCTTCATGCTGAAGCTGGCCAAGGACATTGGTGGCGATCGGCCCGTGCGCGAAGTGATGGGCACGTCGAAGGCTTTTCTCAACGGCATTGAGACCTTGTTCCGCGACTACCTGAAGGACTCAGCCGCCAATGCCGGCAAGTTGCCGGTGGTGGTGATGGACGGCATTACGATGATCAAGACTGGCTCGGGGAACAAGGTGTCCTCGAACTACCGTCCGAACCTGAAGATTGCCGGCTGGGCGCCGCGGGGTGATCTGGAGTGGAAGGGGCGTGCCGGCGTTGTGGCGGCCGCCCCTGCCGGCAATGGTGCCGCTGCTGCCGGCCCGCCGTCGACGGGCGGAACGCGTGCACAGCCGCCTGCGTCCGCGAGCGCAGCGATCGCTGCTGCGCCCCCGCTCGACCTGTCCGATTTCGGCTAGGCTAAAAAGTTGGGCCGGCAGAGGCTGCTCCCCCTGCCGGCCCGAACCTGCAACTTGACCTTACAGGTGTAGTTCATGACCATATCAGGCTCTGGCACTGGCGCAAACGGATTTGATCCGGACTTTGCGGACCCGCCGCAATGGGCAGCGATGTACCGTGCGCACCGTTTTCAGGTGGTGCCGGCCTGGAGCCCGGCCGAGCACAAGCAGTGGAAGCGGCCGCGCCTGAAGGGGTGGCGCGAGATCCAGAGCGAGCTGATCCCGCAAGCCGACTTCGACCGGATCTGGGCGGAGAACGCCACGCGGCGCAACATGGGGCTGATCACTGGGCCGTGCAGTGACGGCCTGTTCATGATCGACCTCGATACACAGAAAACCACATCCGCCGATGCGTGGTGGAACGGCCTGCTGGCCGTGCACAACAACAATATACCGATCGAGACTGTAGAACAGCGCACTGGCGGGGGCGGGCGGCAGCTGCTGTTCCGTGCGCCGGCCGGCGTGGTGGTGCCGACCTGCAAGACGGCGCGCGGTGTCGACATTCGCGGGCAGGGTGGCTTTGCCATGCTGCCGCCGAGCATGCACGAGAGCGGCGTGGAGTACGCTTGGCTGCCTGGGCAGGCTCCGGGCGAGGTCGACATCGCGGAAGCTCCCCACTGGCTCCTGGAGGCGATTGCGGCGCTGGTCAGGGAGCATGGGGGAGCGTCCGGGCATACATTCGGACAGGAAGGCGGATTTACTGCCCGGCCGGCTACCGACCCGGCTGTCGCGATCGACGCTTTTGGCAACGTGGTGGACGGCCGCGAGCAGGTGATGCGCGACGTGGTGTGGCATGCGGTGCTCGAGCTTCGGCGTACCGCTCCGATGCGCCCCCACGAGGATCGCTGGCCAGCACTCGCCGAGGCGGCATACGAGGAATACGAGCGCAAGGTCGACACGCGCATTTCCGGCGTACCCAAGCGCGAAGGCTTGGAGCGGGAGAACCCTCCGCGCGGCCATACGCTGTTCTGGCAGAAGTTCCGGGCCACCATGGGGCGGTGGGACGATGCGGATTTCGTCGAGGAAGCAAAGAAGCCTGCGCCGGAAGGCGACGGCCCCGGCAGGGCGAGCGAACCGCCAAGGGACACGGGCGTCAATAATGCGGAAATTGACGCCCGTGCCATTCCTCTGGTGTCGGCGTTCCCGATCGACGAGGCGCATCTGCCGGTGCGCGACTGGAGCGTGCCGGGGCTGCTGCTAAAGCGGAACCTGACGGTGCTGGTGGCCCCGCCAGGGTCGGGCAAGAGCCTGTTGACCCTGCAGTGGTCAATCGCCGTGGCGCTCGGCATGGAGTGGGGTGGTTGGTCGCCGCGCAAGCCCGAGAAGGTGCTGATCGTCAATATTGAGGACGACATCGATGAAATGCGCCGCCGGCTGGTGGCCGCGGCCCGGACAATGGGGGTCGATCCGGCAGGGCTCGAGGGGCGCATTCTGCTGATCGACAATCCTGAGAGCGTGGTGATCGCCCGCACCGACAGCCGCACCAAGACGGTTATTCGCACACCGTTGGTCGAGAAGCTGATCGCAACCATTCTGGCCGAGGATATCGGCGTGGTGGTGGCGGACCCGTTCGCCGAGACGTTCGAGGGGGACGAGAACTCCAACAGCGAAGTGAAGTGGGCCGGTATCTTGTGGCGCGAGGTGGCGCGGCGGGCACGCTGCTGCCTGCTGCTGGTGCATCACACGAAGAAGTATGCCGGCGGCATGGCGGGGGAAGCGGACGCGAGCCGCGGTGGTGGCGCGCTGATCGGAACAGCGCGGATCATGTCGACGCTGTTCATGATGACCGAGGACGAGGCGTCGGCGATGAACGTCCCGTCCGAGGATCGTACCCGATACGTGCGGTTCGACGACGCCAAGGCGAACCAAAGCAGGCTTGGCGTGGTGCGGTGGTTCGAAAAGCAGACCGTCATGCTGAACAACGGCAACGGGTTCCTGCCGGGGGATGAGGTGGGGGTGCTGGTGCCGTGGAAGCCGCCGGGGCCGCTCGACGGGATCAGCATTCACGAGATCAATCGGGCACTCGACGCGATCGACAGGGGCATCATGAACGACGATGGCTCTGCCACTGGTCATTTCTACACCGCGTCGGCTGCAGGCGCCCGCAACGACCGGTGGGCCGGTCACGTGCTGATGGAGCACTTCAAGTGTGAGGAAGCTGCCGCCAAGAAGCTGATCAAGGGGTGGCTGGAGAACGGCACAATGGAGGTCACCGAGTATCTGGACAGGCGAACGCGAAAAACCCTGAAGGGCGTTGTTGCGCCGCAGCAAAACAGGCCGGGAAATGAGGAGGTTTTCAAGTGAAAAAAGCGTGCGTACCAGGATACTCTGAGGACTGTGCCAATTCAAAATGGATTGGAGCGTGATTGGTACAAACTGAAAAAGCGATAATCCAACCTCCATAACCGAGACGGAATTGGAGCGCAAGCGCTCCAATCGCCAATCCTATCGGGGCGACTTCGTTCCGTCTCGGTTATGCAGACGGAGGTTTCCGCAAATTATTGCACTGCGATGATGCAGTGCAGCAAACAAAGGAAAACAAGATGGAGATCGTGAAGGCTTTCGCGGCGCAGGATAAGAGAAAAGAGCAAATGGAACTGGTGCGAAGACGTGCTGATGTTATGAAAAAAATGGATCCGTTCTGGAAGGAGGAAAGGGAACTTTCAGAAAAGATCAAGGAGCGATACGGCAAGGTTGGCAAGAATGCCATGCTGTACGAATTGGTCGATGGTGCTCCTGTATTCATGCCGTTGTTTGACCAGTTGTGGGAACTTTTGATCCAGATGGCACCCTTGCGGGCGGAATATATCGCTCTGACGCAAGAACTGAAAAAATTCAAATGACCCCCCAGCTCTCGTTCTTTGCCGAACAGGCGACACCCGAAGCCCAGGATCGCCTGCGCGGCGAACTACAGCGTCTGGCTAGTATCGCTAAGGAACTGACGGCCGAAATTGATGACCTGGACAAGCGACTGACACCGTTTCGGCGCGAGAAGGCACGGCTCGAGCAGGCCATCCGCCAGACCCACGACCAGCCCGGTGGCGTGCTGGTTCATTCCTGGGGCAAGGCCGGGGAGCGCAAGCCGCTCTACGAGGGGCTGCTGCAGCTCAGCCTCGAATACGGCGGCGTCAAGAAACAGCGCCTCGATGCCATAGCCATGCGTAACGGCTACGCCCGTGACTACGCCAGGATCGAGAAGGAACTGGACAAGCTGAACAAGCGAAAGGATCGCAACCGTGGCAAAGCCTGAACCCAAACCCATAGGCATGCGCTGGGACCGCAGCCACGGTGAATACATCGTCGGGCGTTCGTTCCTCGATGGTGTCGACGCTCTGGCAGTCGCCATGGAGGCCAAATGGGGCAACGGCAGGTTACGCTTGCTGGTCGGGCAGGAACTGCGTGAGAAGTTTGACCGCCAACGCTACCTGCTCAACATGGCGATCATGGGCGGCACGCTCGAAATGATCCGCCGGGAAGCTCCACGCATGGTCAATGCTTGGAAGGCACTCGACCACGCAGCAGAGCAGGCCGGCGCCAATCAGCTCCCGCTCGGCGTGCTCGAGGTCACCCTCGAGGATGGCAGCGTTGTGGCCATCGCCCAGGACTACGATAGCCGCCTGGCGAAAGGACGCGCCGTCGCCGTCTACACCCTCGACGAGATCGGCCACATCTTGTCGCGCTACCAGGCGCTCAATGTCGTCAAGCTCACCTGGCCCGGCGCCACCGTGGTCCGGGTCAACAAGTCTATCCCCGACCCGCTCGACAGCATCAGCGAGGCGACTGGCCTGGACGACAAAATAGACGACCTGTGGACGGGCGCATGAAATAATTGCGCAGCCCTATTGACACCATAAAGGGCAGCCCTTATTGTGGTGATCACTGAGGCAGACCACAACGGAGCAAGCAGATGACCAAGCAGACCGATACCAGCAAATGCGATCACACCTGGGGCGGCAAGCTCGCTGACGGCACGCCGTGCTGTGTCAAGTGTAGCGAACCCAAGCCGAAGATCACCCCCAAGCAGATCGAAGACGCCCTGCGCAAGAAGTTTCCCGGTCTCGGCGACCGGCTGATCGTTATCTGACAGGAGCAACCAAAATGACCAACCCCACCTTCACGTTCGAGCTCACCGCCGAGCAGGCCGAAGACCTGTTCGATTGCATCAACGTCGCATCGTTGCACTACGCGCAAAAGGCGGTGCAGGCGAAGCACGAGCTCGGCTCGTATGACTGGCGCATCTCTAGCGCCGACAAGCTCAAGGCGTACGAGGACAGGCGCGACCTGTTCAATCAGCGCTGGGTCGAGTTCTACCAAGTGATGAAAAAGGTGCGGGCAAGCAGCGCCGTCTAAAAAACATCCATGGCCATCGCAGCCCTTTTCGGCATAGCCTTACCACGTCGACGACACTTCAATCGAAAGGATTGAACCTCATGAGAAAGCTACTCGCTATCGCAGCCATGCTGGGGGCGTTATCCGCCCCAGCCTATGCCGACATCATCATCGATACCACCGGCCAAGGCGGCACCGGCAACAACGTGATCTTCTCCAGCATTGCTAGCTCCAACCTGATCCTTGGCCGCCTGAACGGCCAGAACGACGAATTTGTCCGCTTCCGCGACCTGTCCGGCAACGGCAACTTCACCGGGGCCGCCAACGGCAACGACATCAAGATCAACAACACGAGCGATCTCGACATCACTGTCTTCGATCGCGACAACCTGCTGCAGCTTGGCGTCGTACGGGACGTGTTCAGCATTGTCGGCACCGGTACCATGTTCTTTCATGTAACGGCGCAGGAGGCGGATGGGTCTTTTCAGAACTTCAACTTTGGTGGCTACGACCTCAAGAACGGACAGAACGGGTTCGACTTCAGGGCTATCAACGGTGAGCGGATCTGGGATATCGACCTCGTCAATATCGGCGGGACCATTGCCGACTTCGAGCACTTCCGCATCGACGTTGCGCCGGTTGCCGTTCCGGGGCCGATCGTCGGCGCCGGCATCCCCGGCCTGATCGTGGCGTGCGGCATGATGGTTGGGCTGGCACGCCGTCGCAAGAAGCTGCAGGAACTGGGAGTAGCGTGACGCCGCGTTAGTCGGATTTTCTTGGCGTTGCGTGACGGGCGGGTGTGGGCTTACCCTTTCAACCACACCCGCCTTTTTATTGGGGCGCTACCTATGGGCCTGCGCGACGTCAACGATCGCATTGGCGACTGGCTCAACACCACGCTCTACTACCGGGGCGGCCTGATCGATATCCGCGTGCTTGACATGGTGATGATGTTGGGGTTCATCGGCTTTACCGCCTACACGTGGCTCGCCCGGGGCTGGCTCGCCGCCGCACAGATGGCGGCCGTGTTCGGTTTCACCCTGCTGTGCATTGTGTGGTTCTTCCCGTCGAACAAAAAGATGAAATAATTTGAAAAAAGTTATGGGCAGCCCTTGACAGGTTAAGGGCAGCCCTTTATGTACAGATCACACACAACGGAGCACACGCAAATGACCACAACCAACCTGACTTCCACGATCGACCGCCTCGGCGTCCTCAACACCCAGCTGGCGCAGATCGAGAACGAAATGAAAGCCCTCAAGGCCGTCATGGTCGAAGTCGGCCCCGGCAAGTACCAGGGCGACGTCTACGCCATCACGGTCACCGAGCCTTCCGTGCGCGAAGGCCACGACAAGGTCATGAAGGACAAAATCGAAGAGCTGCTGCTGGCGCACACGTCGGTCCAGTTCCGCACCGCTCACACCATCTTCACCCAAGTGAAGCCCTCGGTCCGCGTCGCGGTCCGCAAGGACGTCGAGGTGGCGGCATGATGCTGTGCTACGGCAGGTCAAAAAAGCCGCTCGCCTGGGTCAAACCAGACGAGCGGTATCCAAGTATGTGGCGTATCTACTGGCCCGACGGGGAGGTCTCCGACATGGTCAACCTCACCAGGGCGCGGGATGCCGCCAGGACCATGGCGCGTATCAAGCACCCCAAGCTGCCGCACGACGGGTTGCTCTATTGGCGCCAGGATACGGCGCAGCGGCCCTAGGAAGGTCGCTGGTGCGTTTTGAGGGGGCGGGGGCTAGTTGAGGGAAGGGTGATGCAAAAGCATAAGATGACGGGCATGATGCAACAGCAGCGTCGCCGTAAGGCTGGCAAAAAATCTAAGGGGCAGCGTAGCAAGGCTTATGCTGCCCTGCGTCAGGCCACTAAGCAAGATCTAGCGCTGCAGGCACGGAAGTGAGGGTCGCTCGACAAACGCACCAGCGAGGCTTAGAACGCGTTTTGAACTTTGGTTCTGAACCATAATGATCCAAAATGGCCCGTAGAGGCAACCCGGCGATGGTCCAGGGGGCGCCTAGCGTCAACCCGTATGGCCGACCTCCCGGCCCGACTGCGCCCACGCTCATCCTTAAGGACGCCTACCTCATGGCCGCCAAGATTGCCGGTGGCGGGGGCGACGATGGTCTGGTCAATTATCTAGTTGAGCGGGCGCGGGAGCATCCCGTCGCCTTCCTGTCCGGCCTCTCGCGCATTATCCCGATCGAGGTCGAGGCCAAGGGCGACGGCCGTATCGTCATCGAGGTCATTCAGCGCTTCGACACACCAGGCGAAGACGCGAAACTGATCGAGCACAAGGCGAACGGGCACGCTAATGGCAACGGCAAAGATGAGGTTGCCGAATAATTGGCAGCCGCGCGAATACCAAAAGAACCTCTATCATTACCTCAGTGGCGGCGGTAAGCGCGCCATTGCCATCTGGCATCGCCGGGCCGGTAAGGACGACGTGATGCTGCACCGTGCGGCGTGCGCCGCCACGACCAGAGTGGGTAATCTGTGGCATTGCATGCCGTCCTACGAGCAATGCCGCAAAGCCCTGTGGAATGCGATCAATCCGCACACTGGCATACGGCGCATTGACGAAGCCTTCCCGCAGTTCATGCGTGAGAGCACGAACGAAGGTCAGATGCTGATCCGCTTTCATAATCAGAGTACGTGGCAGCTGATCGGCTCAGATAATTACAACGCCCAGATGGGTGCGAGCGCTGTGGGCATTTGTTATTCAGAATGGGCACTAGCGCATCCCGCGGCGTGGGCTTATCACCGGCCAATATTAGAGGAGAATAACGGCTGGGCCGCGTTCATCACGACTCCGCGCGGCCGCAACCACGCCAAGACTATGTTTGACATGGCGCTTAAAACTCCCGGCTGGTTTGCCGAAAAACTCACTGCGTTCAACACGCACGCATTATCCGCCGAGCAGCTCGAGGCATCGTTGAAGGAATATATTGCATTATTCGGCCGCGACGTTGGCACCAGCCAATTTCAAAGCGAGTACATGGTCGACTTTAATTCGAGTGTGCTCGGCTCCTTCTTTGCACTTGAAATGCTCGACGTGCGCAAGGAGCAGCGCATCACCGAGATCGTGCCGGACTATGCCCGCCCGGTGCATCGCGCCTGGGACATCGGCGTGCGCGACGACACTGCCGTGATTTGGTTCCAGATGGTAGGCGGGCAGTGTTTCATCTTGGACGTGTATGGCGCCAGCAATGTCGGCCTGGAGCACTACGCCGAGGTCGTCGAGGGCCGGCGCAAGCAGCACGGGTGGATCGACGGCACCGACTTCGTGCCGCATGACGCCAAGGTCAAGGAATGGGGCATCGGCCGCACCAGGGTCGAGAGCATGCAGCGGCACGGTCTCAACCCGATGCTGGTGCGCGACGCGAGCAAGCTCGATGGTATCGAGGCCGCGCGCAGGACGCTGGCGCTGTGCGTCTTCCACCCGCGGGTCGAGGAAGTCCTGATCACGGCGCTGGAGCTCTACCACCGCAAATGGGACGATGAGCTGCGCGCCTTCGGCAAGGACGCCGAGCACGACTGGACCTCGCACTACGCAGATGCTTTCCGCTACTTGTCGCTGGCGTGGAAGTCGCTTCCGGTGATACAACCACCGGAGCCGAAGCACACCGGCTGGGTCATCCCGCCGCTACCCGACGAGCCGATCGTGCGACGCTACGGAGGCATGCGGCTGTGAGCAGCAAGCAAACCCACGACGATCTCAAGGCGTTGGCCAACGGCATCAATCATGTATTGACGACGCGCTTTCAGGGTTCTGTCCCTGAATTCATGCTGATTCTGGTGCGGCCGGACGAGGGCGGCGAGCACGTCACGCTCAACACCATCACGGGTATTACCGATCCGGGCAGGATCCGCCTGATCGGCGAGCATTTGGTCGACATGGCCAATGCGCATGGCACGCAGGAGCTTAATCCGGACGGCGATAACGACATCCAAGGGCACGCATAGAGGGGAGACCGATGGCCAACGCATTCAACAAATACTACACATTCATCGATGAACTGAGCAAAGCCGGCCACAACCTGGCGACTGCGGTGTTTAAGGTTGCGTTGACCAACACGGCGCCGACGCAGGCGACCGATACGGTGTGGAACACCACGGTTGCGCCCGCGCCCGCTGCGGCGAACGGCTACACGGCTGGTGGTAACACCATCACGACGACGAGCGGCACGACCACGGCCGGTGTGTTCAAGCTGATCCTAGTGGATACGGTGTTTACCGCGACGGCCGGCGGTATTGGGCCGTTTAGGTATGCGATCCTCTACAACAGCAGTGCGACCAACAAATCGGTTGGCTACTACGATTATCTGTCGAGTGTCACGCTTGGCGACACGGAGACATTTACCGTCGACTTTGACGCGACGAACGGTGTTCTCACGGTGACTTGACATGGAACGCGCAATCGTTCCGTGCGGGAAATGTTCTCTTTGTTGCAGGATGATGACGCCGATCCGGGTTGATCAGGGCGACGATCCGGCGGCCTATCGCACTGCTGTATGCCACACGCCAGGCAAGGCGCCGTACCTGATTCTCGATCGGCTACCGAACGGGGATTGCTTTTATTTGGGCGAGCACGGCTGCACGATCCACGATCATGCGCCGTACGAATGTCGGATGTACGACTGCCGCAGGATGTTCATGCAGAGCGACCGGGCTGGGCGGCGGCTTGCGGTGAAGCGCGGCGAGGTTGACGCGGGCATATTCAAGCGCGGGCGTGAACTGTTAGCGGTGCGCTGATGGCGCTTCCCGTCACCATCACTGGCATATCGACGGCGGTCGCGCCGGTCGGGCCGTTCGCAGTATCGAGAACCACAGCGGTCGATGCCGCCTATATAACGATTACTACGGATAACAGCGGCTTCATTCCTTGCGGAACTACGTCTGATTTCAGGTGCGGTCAGTCGTTTACGATTGGCGGCAGTAACACAATAATTTCGTCTGTCTCCGTAACTCTGAGAAAAGTTGCCGCTCCAACAGACGATCTGGTTCTCAACATCTACGCCGTTGACGGCTCTGGCTTGCCAACCGGCGCTTCGCTTGCTACCTCGACGGTAATAAGCGGCTCCACACTCACGACTTCATATCTCTCATACAATTTTAAATTTCTTACGCTTCCCACACTGACGGCAGCGACGAAGTATGCCTTTGTCATCAGTCGCAGCACGGCTAACAACTCGACAAACTATTACCAGCTTTCAACGCAATCGTTCATCAATCCTTATGCTGACGGTAACATTGTTCGAGAAGGGACGGGGACGTGGACTAACTCAAGTACCGATTGTACTTGCACGATCAATTACGCCGCTTCGCTAGTAACAACCTACACCTACTATTTCTTCGGCCGCGACGGCACCACTGCCACCACGCTGCAAGCTTTCAAGTCCACCGCGCCGGACACCTCGTGGGCTAGCATTGCAACCAAGACCGGCTTCACCACTGCGATCCTTGGACTAAGCGCGTATCAGGTCGGCAACGTCATCCACATCGCGGTGATGGACGGCACCGTTTCGACAGCGGTGGGGCACAAATATGTGTCCTACAACACGGCTACGGATACGTTCCTCGCCACGATAGAAACCATCTCGGCAGCAGCGGCTACAACAGGTCAGAGCGCAGGGGCGAATGCCGGCACTTCCATCGTTGTTCGTTCCACTGGCGAAGCGGTTGCGTTTTTCAGCGGTGTGCAGACCAAGACATCCGGCACGTTCTATGCGCGCGTTTATTATTCGCGACGTACTGCGGTCAATACCTGGAGTGCGGCGATCGAGGTCGATGCGGTGGGGGCGTCTGATTACGTATCCCCAGAAGCCGTTCTCGGCGCGTCGGACGCGGTCCAGTTCATCTGGAGGAGTCCTGGGGGGGCCGTTGGTAATCAGCGGCTATTGTCGAGTGGGAATGTGCTCGGCACAGCGGCAAACATCACTCAGGCGACAACGTATCAGGGCGTTAGTTATCTCAACGGCGCGGTGACGCGGTTTATTGTTGTTAGCGGCGGTGGTTCGGTTGCATGGGACAGCGGCACGACGGTAACGACGACCGGCGTTGCCCTGGCCAATTCATTGGATCCAGTTCGTCCGTTCGTGGACGGCACTGATGTCATTGCGCTTTACGTCAAGGCCGATGGCGATCTCTGGTTTAGAAAGACAGTCGATCACGGAGCGACTTGGCAAGCAGAAACAGGGGCTATCTTCGTCGGTACTGTTGCCAGCGCGGAAGGAAATCTTTCGAAAGATGCCACCATCTATCAGCGCGGCAACAATGTAGTTATTCCCTACATCGTCAACGACAACGGCACGCTGAAATACAATGAATATACGGTTCGGACGCTCACAACCGGCTACACGCTGACAGCGACTGTCGGCAGTGTCGCCCTCGCTGGCGTTGCCAGTACGCTAGCACGCTCGCGCGATTTCAATGTTGACGTTGGTGCGGTCACGCTCACCGGCAACGCCGCCAATCTAGGCAGGGGGTACAAGCTTACTGCCGCCACTGGCGCTGTTGCTCTCACTGGCAACAACGTCAATCTCGTTGCGACGGTTTCCCGTCGGTTAACGGCGGACGTTGGCGCTGTTGTGCTGGCGGGGCAGGCGGCGCAATTGCGTGTTGCGCGCCGGACGGTGACGACGACCGGCGCGGTCACCCTCGCCGGGCAGGCGGTTGGGTTGCGGCGTGGCTACACGCTCTCGGCTGGGTCGGGGGCTGTTACTCTTGCCGGGCAGACGGTTGGCTTACGGCGTAGTTACACGCTCTCGGTTGGGGCTGGGGCTGTTACCTTCACTGGAAATCCCGCGACATTGACTGTCGCGACGGCGTCGCGCGTTTTGACGGCGACTGTCGGTAACGTCGTTCTGGCCGGCCAGGCCGTGAACCTGCGCGTTGCGCGCAAGGCGGTTGCGACGACTGGCGCAGTTGTTCTCACCGGCAACGCCGTCAACTTGAGGGTCGATCACAGGCTGGTTACCGCCAGCGGCGCGGTTGTGGTGGCTGGACAAGCTCCGACGTTGCGCCTTGCCCACAAAGTGGTTGCGACGACCGGTGCAGTCACTCTGGCCGGCCAGGCTCCGACGTTGCGCCTTGCGCACAAGGCCGTCGCGACGACCGGTGCAGTCACGCTGGCGGGTCAATCGGTCAACTTGCGTGTTGGGCGTGGCTTGGCGGCTTCGAGTGGTGCCGTTGTTCTGGCTGGTAATTCAGTAACGTTGCGGGTCGCCCATAAGGCCGTTGTGACGACCGGTGCGGTCACGCTGACCGGTATTCCGGTCACGCTGAACCAAGGAGCTCCAGGCAGGCTGACGGCCTTGGCTGGCGCGATTGTGCTCGCCGGCCAGCCGGTCGGACTTCGTGTCGCTCGCCGAGAGACGGTGGCGAAGGGAACGATCGCGCTTGCCGGGCAGACGGTGAATTTGCGTATCGGTCGCGGTCTGGTCGCGACAAGCCGCGCCATTGTTGTAATAGGCCAATTCACAACACTTCGCGTAGCGCGTAAGCTGACCATCACAACGGGTGTTGTCACGCTTGCCGGAATTCCGGTAACGCTGACCAAGACGGGCCGCGTGCTTGCAGCCGCGACTGGCGCGGTCACTGTTACTGGCCGGGATGTAGATCTGCGTGTTGGTGTGACGCCTTACGTGCCGCCGCCCTACGTGCCTTACTATCCGGTTTCGATGGCGTCGATCATGGGGGTTCGAAGGCCGGCCGGAACGATCCTTAAGCGTTTTATCGTTGATGTCAGGGAACCTTTCTGATGGCCGTTATACCGCCTGCCAAGGTTGCCAATCCCAATCCGCTCGGAAACGATGAAGTCAATGTCTTCACCGAGCCGAAGAATGCGCAAGTTTGGTTTGATATGTTGACCGAAGCCGAGAATGTTTTCGAGACTTGGCAAAATCGTTGCGACAACATCGACAAGCAGTACGCCAGCCTGGACCGGCTTGCTTCCGAGACCAGACAAAAAGAGTTTCAGATGTTTTGGTCCAACCTGCAAGTGTTGGGCCCGAGCGTCTACGCGCGCCCGCCGGTACCTGTAGTAGTGCCGAAGTTTAAGGACAGGAGACCGATCTACCAGACCGCGAGCGAAATTGCCGAGCGCTGCGCCACGGTTGCCTTCGACCTCGCCTACATCAACGATGCGCTGTTGCTGGTGCGCGATGACCTGGTGTTACACGGGCGCGGAGCGCTGTGGGTTCGTCACGAGCGCGCCAAGAACGGCAAGCCCGAGAAGGTTTGCATCGAGCACAAGGACCGGCACGACTTCCTGCACGATCCGGCACGCAACTGGTACGAGGTGCAATGGGTCGCGGCGGCGAGTTACTTGACGCGTGAGGAGGCAAAGAAGCGCTTTTCCAAGTTCTCCGCCGACGCCTACGACGATGCCGAATACAAGATCGATCGTGACGCGCGCGACATTGGCGGTGCGGACGAGCGCGAGCGCGCCAAGGTATGGGAGATCTGGCATCGTGGGCTCGGCAGGGTCGTATGGGTTACGGAAGGCGTTGATGTTTTGCTCGATGACGCGCCGCCGCACCTCGACCTGCAGGGCTACTTTCCCTGTCCGCGGCCGGCGTTCGGCACGACACAGCCCGGCAGTCTCGTTCCGGTGCCGGACATCCTTTACTACCGCGACCAGCTCGAAGAGTTGAACCAACTCACCGGACGCATTCATGCGCTGTCCGACGCGGTGCGGGTGAAGGGCTTCTACCCGGCCGGCGGCAATAGCCTGTCTGACGCGATCGAGGCCGCGCTCAAGATCAATTCCGACGCGCGCCTGATGGTGCCGATCACCGACTGGGCAGCGTTCGGTGGCAGCAAGGAAGTGATTGTTTGGCTGCCGATCGACATGATTGCCAACACGATCAACGTGCTGGTCACGCTGCGCAAGCAGATCATCGAGGACATCTACCAGGTGATGGGTTTGTCCGACATCATGCGCGGCGCGACCGATCCGAACGAGACGCTCGGCGCGCAGCAGCTCAAGATGCAGTCCGGCTCAGTTCGCATCAAGGACAAGCAGGCCGAGATGGCGCGCTTGTCAAAGGAGTGCGTGCAGATCACGACCGAGATCATCACGGAAAAATTCGACGATCAGACCATCATGGCAATGAGCCAGACGCAGCTGCCGCGCAAGGCGGAGCATCAGATGCAGCTGATGCAGATGCAGCAGCAGTTTGCCCAGCAGGCGCAGCAGGCCCAGATGCGCATGCAGCAGCTGCAGGCGCCGCAAGGTCCCCAAGGCGGACCGCCAGGTATGGGTCCGTCGCAAGGAGGCCCGCCTCCTGGCGCCGCCCCCCAGCCATCGCCAGGAGGCGGTGATCCTACTGCCGAGATCCAGGCCGCTCTGCAGCAGGCGCAGCAGCAGCTGCAGGCGTTCGCGCAAAAGCCGACCTACGAAGACGTCATGGCCTTCCTGCGCAGCAATCGCGATCGCGCCTTCGTGCTCGACATTGAGACGGACAGCACGATCCAATTCGATGAGCAGAAGGAAAAGCAGGGGCGCGTCGAGTTTATGCAGATGCTCGGCGGGCTTCTGCCGCAGCTTGGCGCCATGGTGGCGGCACAGCCTGCAATGGCGCCATTCGCCGGCAAGCTGCTGAAGTTCTCGGTCGCGCCGTATCGGGTCGGGCGTGAGCTCGACAACGCGATTGACGATGCGGTGCAGCAGATGGAAACGCTCGCCGGTCAGGGCGGGCAGGGCCAGGAGGATCCGAAGGCCAAGGGTATGAAGCAGGACGCCGCCGCCAAGGCGCAGATCGAGCGCGAGAAGATGCAGTGGCAGACGCAGGAGGCTGACAAGGAGCGTCAGCTCAAGATCGCGGAACTGCAGATGAAGGGTCAGTTGGAAACGCAGAAGATCCAGAACGAGCAGCAAATTGCGCAGCTGGAGTATGAAGGCAACGAAAAGGAGCGCCAGGCCAAGATCCTGCAGATCAACGCGCAAATGCAACGTGACCAGCAGAAGGGCGCGATCGACCAGCAGAACGCCCAGACCAAGCTGGTAATGGACGCGCAGAAGCAGCGCATCCAGGCGCAGGGCATGCAGGAAAAGAACGCTATGTCGCGCGAGCAGATGGCGCAGAAGGCGCAGGACAACGCGATGAACCGCAACATGAAGGCGCAGCAGTTCGACCAGAAGATGCGTCAGCCGGTCAACCCGCGAGGGGCGCCATGACGACGGGTGCGTTTGTCGCGAAGCGGTTTTTGCGCGGGGCGGCCGGCGATTTGATCAACGCGGACTACATCGTGCGGATTTACTTTGACGCTACTGGCAGGATATTTGCCGACATGCCGACCGGGCCGGCGATTGAGTTGTACAGCATGGATCCGATACCAGAACCGGCGCGAGACCGGCTTACGGCACTGCCGATTACTTTTGTGTCGGTGGGGTGAGGGGCAATGATCAAGTCGCAGGAACTGCGCGATCATGCGACGGACGAGCACCGGCAGGGATGTGGTGGGCGGGTTTATACGTGCTCGTGTGGCTACGACAAGGTCACGGAGCGGTTGCTGCGCGCTGCGGCGAGGCGGATTGAGGAGTTGGAGGCGGCCAATCGCGGCTTTCGCGAGCGTCTCGCACTGGAACGCAAGGACGAGCAGTCGTGAGGATCGACCACACCATCATCTACTCGTTGATTGCGCTGGCTGTGGTGTGTGCCGTGGTGCTGTTCGTGTTCAACCCAATGGGAGCGCGATAATGGGGCTCGTCAAGCAATGGCAGATGGAACAGGCCGAAGCTGGCCGGCATGAGGAATTTCGCGACTGGTTCAAGGATGCGCACGGTCGCGAGCCGACCAAACAGGATGTGGCGAAGTATTGGGATGATTTTGAGTTGGATGAAGCCATGGAGCACGCCCTGAACAAGGACGACTAACATGCCCTACTACGGCGGCACGCCGATGGCGGCGGACCCGAAGTTCCTGATGCAGCGGCTGATGGCCAGCGGCATGTCGCGCGCGCAGGCCGCTGCCGTTCTGGGCAATTTGCAGCGCGAGAGCGGGCTTGCCTCCAACAATGTCAACAAGGATGAAGGCGCCTATGGCCTGATGCAGTGGCGCGGGCAGCGGTTTGAGCAGCTGCAGCAGTTTGCCGCCGCCAAGGGAACAGCCTGGACCGATCCGGGCACGCAGGCTGACTTCATTGCGCACGAGATGGCGACGACGGAGCGCAAGAACGCCGCGCCGTTCATGGCTGCGCGGACGGTCGACGAGGCGTCGGCCGCGCTCAAGCCGGTGATCCGCTACGGCGACGACAGCGGGCCGGAGCGGGCCATGCATGCGCGCAACTTCTTCGGTGCCGATGACGCTGCACCGCAGACGGCGGCTGCGCCGAACGGTCAAGCCACTCCCGCGTCGGCGCAGCCGGCTGTTTCACGTGAAACCCCGGAACAGCGGTATTACCGGCAGGCTTACCTGGCCGATCCAGCCGGCCGGGGCAGTAATGCGCGTGGCATGCGTGGCGGGTTGAACAGCTTGGGCGATCTGGGCGCGGCTTTCATTGCCATGAAGCAGCGCCAGGCGGCAGCGCAGCCTCAGGCGCCAGTGCAGCCGGGAACTGACGCTAATCCGGCTTTTCTTGGCGGCCGTGACAGTCTGGCCGCGCAGGTGGCCGGACCGCCGCCGGCCGCTGCCGACCTCACCTCGCACCAGCCGGTGGCGCAAGCGCCACCCGGTGCCCCGGAGCCGCCGCGGTTCCCTGGTGGCATTCCGCAGCCGCGACCGCGCCCGATGACGGGGCCTGGCCTGCCGCCGGACGATCGCCTGATGGGTGGCCCGACGGTGGCCGAGATGGGTTCGTTGGTCGATCCGACGAGGTACGACGACTATGGCTGATCCGCGCGGCTTGCGGTGGCAGGCACTGCCGGCGGCATCGGTTCTCTGGTAGACCCTGGCAAATACGAGGCACAGTGATGGCTACACCGACCACCAACATCGATCGCGCCATGACGGTGACGCTGGCCAATCCATCGCCACCGACCAACGTGGTGGCGCTCTACCAGGGTACGCCGCCGACTCCGGCATCCCTTGCCGGCACGACGCAGAATTCAACGCCGGATGCTCTCAACGCCTGGATTTGCGCCGACCCGCTCAACGGTGCGGCCGCGCCTGAGCTCGCCGGCCTGGCAGAAGCGGAAGGGACCGAGATCAGCACGTCAGCCCCGACCGGACGCGTGACGGGCCACAGCACGGGCACTGCCTACAGCGAGACGCCAAACACCAGCCACCCGAGCGGCACCAATCTGGGCGGTCCGCAGCTGGTGACGAACGGGGCCTTTGCGGCCGCGTCCAACTGGACGATGTCCGGCGGCGCCACGATCGGCACTGGCACGCTCAACTTCGACGGCACTGGCGCCGCGCAGGCCACACAGACCGCGGCGCAGACGATCACTGCGGGCGACTACCTCTATTCGTTCGATGTCGTCACGCATGCCGGGGTCACGCCCATCACGGTGGGCGTTGGCGGGACGACGGCCGTCGTGGCTGGTTCCAACGTGCCCGGATCTTTTTCGGGCACGATCACGACGGCTGCCGCCTCGCAGATTGTCGGGCTGTTCTGCTCCACCAAGGTCGTGAAGCTCGACAACTTCAGTGTCAGACGAAAGCTCTAGTCGCCTCTGGGGTGGGGCGTGGATAGAAACGAAGGAAGCTCTAACCAGGAGGCCGATATGGTCAAGAAGCAGCAGCGATTGAAGTCCAAGACGAAGTCCAACGACGACGATGAGATCTACGAGGAGGGCGAAGAGGGCGAGTGGACCGACGAGGAAGGCAATCCGGTCAAGAGTGAGCAGGACCTCATCATCGAGCCCCAGGCCGTTCCTGGCGCCGCGCTGTCACGCGCGACGAACGTGCCGTGCGCCAATCCGACACCGCCGACCAACGTGCCGGTGGAATACCAGGGCACACCGCCGACACAGACCGGACTTACCGGCTCCACGGTCGGTGGCACGGTTGGTGGCGTTGCTCCGCCCGTGGGCGGCCGGCCTCCCGACGTTGCGGCCGCAAACATCTTTCTGTTCGCGGATCCGCTGAACGGTGCCGTGCAGGGTCCGGTCGTCAAGCCGGACACGGTACGGATCGACACGGGTGCTGCCACGGCACGCGCTGCCGAGCTCGCCGGCAAGGCGGAGTTCTCCGGGCTGACGTCGAAGGTCGACGCCGCATCCGGTCGCTTGACAACACGCGGCGTGGTTACGCCGGCCTACAGCGAAACGCCGAACCTCAGTCACCCCAGCTACGGGACCTGAAAAAATGGGCTTGTCGGTTGTGGTGGTACCGGCGGGCGGGCTGCCCGTCATCGTGTCGACTAACGGCTACGGCTTGCCGTGTACCATCTCGACCAACGGCTACGGCGTGCCGGTGACGCAATCCACCAATGGCAGCGGCCTGGCTGTCATTGGTGTCAGTTTCGGGCCGACGATCCAGTTGTCGGCGGCGTCGGTGTTGGAGACGGCCGCGGTTAACACCGTGGTCGGCACGTTGTCGGTCTCGCCCGGCACGACCGGTTCGCCGGTGTTTGCGCTGGTCGACAGCGCGGGCGGCAAGTTCAATATTTCGGGCACGTCGCTGCGCACCAATGCGCTGCTGGATTATGAAACCGCCACCAGCCACACCGTGATTGTGAGCGTCTCGGGCGTTTCGCCGACGGTGGCGAACGCGACGTTCATCATCAGCGTTGGTGACGTGGTCGAGCCGGTCATTCTGCTCACGGGGACGAGCGTGAACGAGAACGCGACGGCGGGCACCAACATCGGTGTGCTGTCGATCGCCAACAGTTTCACCGGTTCGCCGACCTACGCGCTGGTGGACAGCTCGAGCGGCAAGGTCGCGATCAGCGGCGCCAACTTGAATGTGCTGGGCGCGATCGACTACGAAACCACGCCGACGTTCAACATCACGGTGAGTGTGTCAGGCATTACGCCGGCAGCGGCGAACAAGGTGTTCACCGTGGTGGTGAATGACGTTGTGGAAACAGGAACTGCGCCAGGGGCGTGGAACCCGTCCGACAAGGATGTGTCGATAACGCTAACGAACAGCAACTTGACTGAAACGGCGGCTACCGGATCGTTCGCCTATACATCGGTGCGCGCTACCGCTGGAAAAACGACTGGAAAATATTATAGCGAACACACGATAGTCGAAGATAATGCTTTTCAATCGTTCATGGGCGTTGGTATTGCGTCAACCGCTCGTTCGCTTACTGCGGGATTTGCAAGTTCTGGTGGCAATGGGTGCGTTGGTTATTATGGCGACGGCAACGTCAACGACAGCAGCCAAAGTCCTGCCCTTGTGACCATCGAGCCATTTACCAAGGGAAATATCATCTGCATGGCGGTTAATCTAGATACTCGTAAGATATGGTGGCGGGCACTTACCGGCACAGGCATCACCCGTAGCGGAAATTGGAACAATAACGCATCTTATAGCCCAGCCGCAGATACGGGATCAGTGACCATTCATTCAACGATGAATGGACTGACAATGTATCCCATGATGGTAAATCTTGTGTACACGGGGGTCTCACAAGTCTCGACATCGAATTTTGGTGCCACGGCATACACGGGCACTCCACCGAGCGGGTTCGTCAATTGGGAAACATCGGGGGGCGCTGTTGGCACAACGAAAAACATCGTCACGGACTACGGCGCCGTTGGTGATGCTCAGTGGGCGCGGACGACGCTGAGCATCGCGACCAATGTACTCACGTCCGCAACCCCGATCTGGTCATCGGGCGATGTCGGCAAGACGATCGTGGTTGGCTTTGCCGGGAGCCACAGCGCCGAGCCGGGCGGCGGCAGTGTGCTGATATCGACAATCACCGCGTTCAACAGTTCTACGTCGGTTACCTTGGCTAACAACGCCAGTTGGCCGTTATCGTCCGAGCCGAACGTGATCGTGGCGTGGGGTACCAACAACGGCAAGTCACTTGAGGATGGTGGCGTCAATGGCCCGTTCGAGACGTTCCGATTGGCGTATCAGGGTCAGGCTGTCACGCTGACGATTCCGGCTGGGAACTATCTCATTGCCAGCGGCAACTTTGGTCCGCTGTTCAATGGCATCAAGAATATCACAGTTAATGCGACAGGAGCCACGATCTGCGGCGGTGCGTTTGCATTGGGATCATTCGGTCAGAGCCAATTCTATGGGCATTCCGCCTATACGGCGAATGTGTCTGCGGGGGCGACTTCGGTTACGCTCTCGACGCCTGCCTACGTGTCGCGGTTCACGATTGGGCAATACGCGCTGATGACCGGGTTTGGGTTGCAATACGGCGGCTACCCGAGCAATCACCAATGGTTCGAGTACGTCTTCATCACGGCGATCGACAGCGATACGCTCAGTCCTACGTATGGCAAGATTACGTTCCTGGCGCCGTTGGTAAACTCGTATTTTTCGACGTGGCCGTTGTATTTAGACGAGACGGGGACGACGCCCCCTCCCGAGAATGGGCAGTATACGTCAGGAGGTCCAGCGACGCTTTATGCGTTTGATGCCAAGTTTGATCACACTGCTGTCCTCAACAACCTGACCATTGCGCACCATCCACAGATGGGGATGACGGGTCTTAACCTGACATTGAATGGTTGTACTTTCGAGAGCATCTGGGGGCCGCACGTTACGATGTGTAAGGCAGTGACACTCAATACATGTCTCGGCATTCTCTGCACCATGGAGGTCGACAAGCTCATTACGGCATTCACGATGAACGGATGCGACTGGGGCGGGCTTTCATTCCAGAGTGCGAGCGTAACGGCGTTTATCGCGGACGATACCGATATCAGGTATTCCATCACGGGTACGCCATACAAATGCACGATCCGCAATGGCAGCACGGTCGGAATGATATCCGGCATAGGCATACTGACGCCAAGCGCGACTTACGGGTATTGCAACGAGTTGGTCGTGACCAGCAGTCAGGTGAAGAATTTCGGCGCTGTGACGACGCATGAGAGCGGCCATGTGATCATTGGCGGGACCAGTTCCAGTGTTGGCGTCAACACTGAGTTCACCAAGTCGGGCGGGGTGATTACGATCCCGCTGAGTTATAAAGCTTATGGCTGGATCGAGCAGTGGCCGGTCATTGGCGCGAAGATGTTTTTCTACGATGCCAATGTCGGGACAATTGGGTCGTTCTCTATCACCAACGTGACCTACGACTCGACCAATGTGTACGTCACGACTACCGCCAGCGGGGGTTGGCCGACGCGGTCTTACAATCCGTCCTTTGGATTGCGCCTGATCGTGCATCCGGCGCCGATCTGCACGTTCACCAGTGTAACCGGCTGCGCCGAGGTGGTTGACCTGTCGAACGCCGGCGCTGCCGGATTGCCGCTCTACTCCTACAGCAAGCGCACCTACACCGGATTGATTGGCGCCAGCGAGTACTGGCAGGTGTGGGGCAGGGTGAAGAAAATCGTCGTGATCGTAACGACGCCTTCGGCTGCTGCGGCTTCGGTATCAATCGATCTTCAAGCCAGCAACATCCTGATCAAGATGTCGGACTTTTCCAACACGACGTGGCATCCGATCATCGATCTCAACAAGACCGGCACGCGCACGTTCGACGCGACGGCCAACACCTATCCGGTCAGTAGTTGGTCAAGCACTGCAGTGGCTGCGGCTGACACGCTGCCGGGTCAGACCGAGGCGTTGTGGGTGCCGGGCAATTATCGTGTCGTTACGAGCGGAACCGCTGCGGCCGCGGTGTTCTCGGTCGAGGTCATCACAGATCAGGGATGAGCAAGCTGGTCGAAATCGCGCCTAACAGATGGCGCTTCGTGCGCGAGCAAACGCCGGTCGCGCGCTCTGCGCTGCCGCTACCCTACGTGATCAGCGACGCGATGCCGGCGGCCGAGCACGTCGACGGCCGGTTCTACGAGAGCAAGGCGGCATTCCGTGCCGTGACGCGCGCGCATGGATTGACCGAAGTCGGCAACGAGAAGATCAAACCGAAGACGCGGTCAAGTCTTGAACCGGAATTCCGGCGCAACCGGAAGAAGGCACTCAAGACCGCGATTGAGAAGGTAAGGGCAGGACACTATGAGCGACATTTCAACAGTGACGGTTCCCGACGCGCCAGCTCCGCAGGCGCAGACCGAAGTGACGATACCTGAGCAGGGTTCTGCAGGTGGCGTTGGAGAAGTTGGCAAGCAGACCCCGGACAAGTCGCCGGACCAGATTGCTGCCGAGCGTGCGCTTGGACGCCGCCAGGCTGTCGAGAGGGCCTTCGAGAAGGCCAAGGCCACGGCCGAAACCAAGGCCGCGACGGACGCTAAAGAGCGGGGGAAAACTGCCGGTGAAGAGCGGGGAAAATCCGATCAGGAAAAAACCGAGAGACCAAGGGATCGCGGACGCTTTGTGTCCGCGAAGTCGGCCGAAGCGCCTCCCGCGACTGAGGCTGGCCGGCCAGGGGAGCAGCCAGCCCAGCGCTACGCGCCCCTGGCCGAAACTGCGCCGTACCGGGATCCGCCGCCGCGCTTTTCTGATGCTGCCAAGGCGGACTGGGCTGGCGTTCCCGAGAGCGTGCGCGGCGCCACAGATTTGGTGATGCGGCAATACGAGCAGGGCATTCAGCAATATCGCCAAGTGGCCGAAGCCTTCCAGGAGGTGGGGGACTACTACCATCAGGCGCGCCAGGACGGCACCAACCTGCGCACAGTCCTCGACAATTACACCGGCATGGAGCGCAAGCTGCGCGGCGACCTGTTCGGCGGCCTGGAGCTGATCATCCACAATCTCGGCATGCAGCACCCGGACGGTCGCCGGGTTACGGCCCATGACGTGGCAGCCGCATACCTGCAGCAGTCTCCGGAGCAGCGCCGGCTGACCCAGCAGGGCAATTATGCGCAGGCGCAGCACGCCCAGCTTCAGCAGATCCAGCAGGAGCAACAGCGGCTTGCAACTCACTTTCAACAGATGCAATATCAGCAGCGCTTCTCGCAATCTCGATCGATGATCGATCAGTTTGCGGACAGTCATCCTGGTTTTGATGAGAGGAGCGATCTCATCAAGCAGGAGCTGGATCACGGTTATCCGCTGCATGTAGCGTATGAACGCGCGATGAAGCTTCGACCCGGCAACGGGTCAACACAGGCGGCTCAGACCCGCAACACGTCGGCTCAGACCCGAGACGAGATCGATCGCTCCATTTCAGGCGCCCCGACAAATGGCGCCGCCGCCTCGTATCGGACACCGAAAAAATCAGGATCCAATCGCGAGGCCCTATCAACCGCCCTTCGCAGGGTCAGATCAGGGGTTTAGGCCATGGCCGTTCTCGCTAACCTTCAGGCTGACGTCCACTATCATCAGGTACTCTCGATGGCCTTGGAAGACAGGTCTTCGAGCTACGAGGATCTTGTATCCAACAACAACGCGATGCTTGCTGTGCTTCGGCGCAAAGGTTTGTGGCGCACTTATTCCGGCCCGCGCATTCGCCAAACCTTGCAGATCAATAAGCAAGACGCTCAGTGGTATTCTGGATACGATCAGTTACTCAACCCAGCGTTGGATTTGTTCAACGATGTATTCTATTCGCCCAAGATGGTTGTGGTGCCTGTGATCCTGTCGATGCAGGAAATCCTCAACAACGAGGGCGATGCGCAGATCATCGACACCCTGGAAGCGTACATGGACGCCGCGGAGCGTTCGCTCGAAGACACCATGGACGCCGCGATCTACAGCAACGGGACGGCCTTCGGCGGCAAGCAGCTGACCGGCCTGGCGGCAGCCATTCCGATCCTGGTCGCGACCGGCACGTATGCCGGCATTGACCGCACGCAGGCCAACAGCGCGATCTGGCGCACCACGACCTACGATGCGCAGGCCCTTGCCGGCACGACGCTCCCCGGCCTTCCTGCGGCGCTTGGCACGGCAGTCACATCGACCTCGATCCGCCCGATGCTGAACTACGTCATGACCAAGCAAAGCCGTGGCAAGCAGTACGCTGATCTACTGATAATGTCCCCGGAACACTACGCCGCGTATGACGCTGCTACAGTAGCAATACAGCGCATCAACAATGAAACCAGTCTCGGCAAGCTCGGATTTACGTCGCTGGAGTATATCGGCGGCGGCAAGCGCGCCGAAATCGTGCTCGACGGTGGCATCGGTAGCAACATGCCGAACGACACAACGTTCGGCCTCAACACGGATACTTTGCGCATCAGATATAACCCGAACAGAAACTTCGATAGACTGTTCAAGGGTGAAGGTCAGATGCCAATCGATAAAGACGCAATCGCCCAATTTATTGGGTGGATGGGCGAGCTTACTATGACTAATCCTATGTTCAACTGGCGCTTTACTGATACGACCCCGTAATCAGTCTTGCCGACCGGGAGCCTCGCCCTCGGGGCTCCCGGCTTTTTTGGAGGAACTACATGGCTCTCGGAACCAGATCCGCAGGCATTACGCCGTTTTTCAAAACGATGGCGTTCAAGGACGAGCGGAAGAGCATCGCGGCCGGAAGGCCGATCTTCCAGGATACCGATGTGTGCGAGATCCGCATTGCCGGCTCGAAGGACAGCACGGTGCATCTCGTCCAAGAGCGATCGCACTGGGAAGTCGACGAAGAGACCGGCGAACAGCAGAACTTGACTTATGCGGAGCGATTTCCGCGCCAATACCAGCAGTTCCTGGCCAAGAAGCAGCAGACCAAATCAGGAACGCCGCTCGATTATGTTCCTTTTTTGACGGACGCGAAGCGGGCCGAGCTCCGTGCACTGAATATCTACACCATCGAGGCGCTCGCCGAGCTGGATGGCCAGCCGCTGAAGAACCTCGGCATCGGCGGCCGCGACATGAAGAACAAGGCCATCGACTACCTGGCCACGTCTGGCCATGACGCCATGATCATGAAGCAGCAGGGTCAGATTGATGCCCTGCTGGCGCAGATCCGCGTCCTGCAGGAAGACAGGCAGCTGGCTGGCGGTCTTGCCGAACCACCACCGAAGGACCCGGTACGGCCACCGGTTCCGCCCGAGCCCGTCGGCGAGCCAGAGGACGAAGAGCCCGAGGACGGCGAGGGCGAGGACGAGCGCACGGTCCCGCCCGGACCAAACGTGGCCGCCGAGCTGATCGGCATGAGCCGTGACGAACTGCGCGCGCTCATCATCGAGAAGACCGGGAAGCGTCCGGTCGGCAATCCGTCAATGCGGACCTTGACGCGCATGGCGCAGGAAATCGGTAGATGACGGTTCAGTCGGTCGTCAGGGAGGTTTGCGCGGTTGTCGGCGTCAGGCCACCGAACGGCAGCGTTTTTCTCTCCCCCTACGTCGACCGCACTGCTTGGGAATTCGTCCAGCTCGCCAATGAAATGGCACAGCGCATTGCTTACGACACGCGCGACTGGACGACACTGCGTCAGCTCTGCACCATAGGCTTTAATGGGGAAATAAATCACCCATTGCCGGCCGACTATCATCGCATGCTGCTGACTTCGCAGGTGTGGCGATCGACCAACACAACAGCGCCGATGACTTTCGTTCCTGACGCGGACGATTGGCTGCGTCGAGAGCTGCAGGGCCACACCATCCCGGTTGGCGAATGGACTATCTTCAACAACGAGATACACATTCGTCCAATACTCGCCGCATCAAGTGCTGGTCCGCCGGTTGTCCCGGCCGAGATGGCGAAATTCTACTACCTGCGTAACACTTGTGTGAATTTGACCAGCGGCGGCTTCGGCACGCAATTCTTGAACGATGCCGACACTTTCGTGCTGCCGGAGCGGTTGCTCAAGCTCGGCATGATCTGGCAGTGGAAGGCGAACAAGGGAGCGAGTTACGCCGAGGACCTTGCCAACTACGAGGATGCGCTGTCGCGGATAGCCGGCAATGACAAGCCGGCGCCGATCATCGTTGGCCGCTATCCGATCTCTTCCGACGCGACCATTGCTTATTGGGGTCCGACGCCTGCCGGGAGCACTTTCGTTGGGCCTGGGCCATGAGCCGATCCCTGCCGCACTATCGCGAGTTCCGGCGCTTTGGGGCGCCTGCGGAAGTTGCGCAGCAGGTTCTCCCAAAGACCATCTCGGCGCCAACGCGCGGCCTGATCTTGAACGAGAACCCTGCGTTTATGCAGCCGTCCGCGGCCCTGGTGCTGGACAATTGGTTCACGACGGAAAAATCCATTCGCTTGCGCGGGGGCTCGCAGACGTGGTGCTCGCTGCCTGAAACCACTCCGGTGCAGTCGCTGTTTAATTTCGTCACCGGCACGCTGCGCAAGCTGTTCGCCACGAACGCCCACAAGCTCTACGACGTGACATCGGCAACGGCGGCACTCATTACCGGCGTCACGCTCGCTGACGGTTACTTCTCGACCGCGCAATTCTCCAACGCCGGCGGTGACTGGCTGCTTGCGGTCAATGACACTGGCGACTATCCGTTGCGCTTCAATGGCACCAGTTGGGTGCAGTTGATCCCGTCCTACACGCCGCCGGCTGGGCAGCCCGGTCGGCTTACCGGCCCGGTTGGCACTCCCGTCGTGGACGGGCGCGGTCTCACGCAAGTCTGGAAGTATCGGCGCCGCCTGTTCTTCATTCAGGGCGGCAGCATGAATGCGTGGTATCTCGACATTGACGCCGTTGGCGGCGCGCTGCTGAATATTCCGCTCTCCGGTTCATTCAACAAGGGCGGCACGCTGCTGTTTGGCTGCACTTGGTCGGTTTCGGCCGGGGATGGCATTGACGACAAGTGCATTTTCGTCACGACCGAGGGCGAGGTCGCGATCTTTAGCGGCACCAATCCGAGCGACGTTGCGAACTGGCGCCAGCAAGGGCGCTATCAGATGTCGCGACCAATGGGAAAGAATTCATGGCTGAACATTGGCGGCGACGTTCTGATCATCACGGTGGACGGCCTGGTGCCGATAAGTCAGGTGCAGACGAAGGACGTCGCCGCATTGGAATTTTCGGCTCTTACGCGCGTCGTTCATCCGCTCTGGCAGCAGGAAGTCCTGGACAAGGAGGACCGGCCCTGGAGCATGTGCAAGTGGGACGATTTAGGCGCCTTGTTCGTTACCTTGCCGGGTGGCTTGGAAGGTGACTGGCGCTGCCTCGTTGCCAATACGGTGACTGGCGCCTGGTCGCTGTATCGGGGCTGGGATGCCCTGCAGTTTTGCGTCCTTTCCGGCAATATGTACTTTAGCACGCAGGACGGTCGCATCGTGCAGGCCGATTTTGGTGGATCCGACTACAGTGCCGTGCGCCCGATCTTGCCGGCCGTGGAGGGAAGCACTGCGTACCCGCTGCGGGCCTACACCTGCACCTATGTCGGGGGTTGGGAAACGTTCGGCGAGCCGCCTGTCACGTTCACACTGACGCAGGCGCGCTGTGCGTTTTTCGGGCGCGCGAACGATACGTTCATTCCGTCCGTCTCGGCCTGCGTCAACTACAGCATAGACATTCCGCCGCCGCCGCCGGCCGGGACGCTTTCTGCCCCGTCCGAGGTGTGGGACGAGGGCCTGTGGGGATCGAGTGGCCCGGTCGTTCCGCCGGATCCGCTTCCGGTCCCGACGCCGGAGGCCGGTGCCGCGCGCTGGGATCAGCCCAGCGCCTCTAGCGGGCCGCCGCGGACAACGATGTGGGTCTCGATTGGGGAGACGGGCTGGTCGCACGCCCCGGTCGTACAAGTGTCGGTCTTTCAAATTCCGCGGCCGGACGTCGAAATGCTCGGCATCAGCATGTTGGCCGCGAAGGCCGGCATTGCCGTATAGGAGCCATCATGGCGCTTCCCAGAAATGCACTCGGCAGTGTGTTTGCCCCGCCCTACATTCCGGGCGACGCGCAATCGGCCCAGGACGTGGTGGACTGGCAAGCCCCGCGCGCCGGAACGTGGCCAAGGTCTCAGATCGAACGATATCAGGTGCCGACGCCCCAGACCGGCGTGAGCGCCGGCTTTCCGCAGATGACGTCAGTCGATCCGGCCTTGCTGCAGGCAGCCGCGCAAAACCAAGTCTATACGCCCGGCCCCAACGTGACGGTCCAGCCTCAGGGCGGCCCTGCACCCGGCGCTGTCACGCCTGCTGTACAGCCGCAACAACAGCAAGCGGATTTCCAGCGCGGGCCGATTGGGGGGCAAATGCCGACCCGTGACGATCTGGCGAACCAGATCATGCAGCAGATGCAGCAGCAGAAGATCGACATGAACACTGGCACGGGTCTGGGGTCATCCTGATGCTTTATCCCGAGGTTTCTCCCTCCGCCCCGGTTTCGCGTGATGACCTCGCGGCGGTACTCGCGCGGCAGCAGATGGAGTTCCAGCGCGGGCCGATTGGTGGACAATCTACAGGACCGCAGATGAGTGCTGCGGATTTTCAGCGCGGGCCAGGCGCGCTAGGGTTGGACGGGCAGGTTATTGGTGCGCTGGGCGGGCAGGGGCTGGGTGGGCCGCAGGGCACGCCGTTTGTCGCGGGAGACTACGATCCTGCAGCGGCTGATTTCAATGCCGGTGCCGGACATGTCGGTGGCATTACGTTGGGATCGGGCGGCGTTCCGGACGCACCGGGCGGCTTCAACACCAATGCCCCTGGCGCAGTAACTCCCAGCCCAACGGAGAGTAATCCGAATGGTTGGAATAGCGGCGCGACCATGACGGCGGGCTTGCCGGGATTTGGCGGCAAGGGGGGCTACGACCCAACCGCAACATTCGCGGCTACGGTTGCCGATCGCTTTGCTGATCTTCCAGCCACTGCGCCACCCGCTACTCCGGATTTTGACAGGACCTTTGGCACGCCTGACAGGGCTCCAGTAGCCGGCTTCCCGGCAGCAACACCAAAAGACGAGACTGACCTCAATGAAATGGATCGGGCCGCTCTTGCGCAACCAAGTTCAACTCCGACTTTCGTTGGTACGGTGACGCCCAATGGTTACACCCAAACTGCAGTGAACGAGCCGGACCAGACGGGCACCAACACACCCAGCAGCGACTTTTCCGCAGCTGGGTTCTCTGGCCCTGGCGGCTTTGGCGCCTTCGGTGGTGGTGCCGCCACGGGCGGTTTCGAGGGCAGCGCTTCGATGAGCAATACCGGCGGCGCGCAGGGCTTTTCTCCTGGTGGCGGTGGCTATGGCGACTTTGGCGCAGCCAGCCCCGGCACTGGCGGCATGGGTGCCGGCGGCGCTGTCGGGGGCTTCGGCGGCGGTGACACCAGTGGCGGCGGCGGCGACACTAGTGGCGGCGGCGGTTCCAGCGGAAGCAGCAGCGATGGCAGCAGCAGCAGCGGCGATAATTCTGGCGGCAGCGGTGGTGTCGGATGATCCGGTTCGTCTATGGCAAGGACGATGAGGTCGGTGACTTTGTCGCCAGGCTGACCGGCATGCCGCGTGGCGTGGTGGCTGGCGGCAAGGCGATCGGCGTCGTCAAGGACGACGAGCTCATCGGTGGCGTCGTTTATCACCACTGGAGCCCGGAGGCTGGTACGATCGTCATGTCAGGCGCGTCCGCTTCGGCTCGCTGGTTGACGCGGCCCGTGCTGAAGCGGATTTTCGACTATCCGTTCGTCGAATGCGGCTGTCAAATGGTGGTCATGCAGGTCGCGGAAAGCGACTTTCGGCTGCAGCGGCAGCTTGCCGTCATCGGTTTTGCCTTCGTGAAGATCGCGCGGCTCTATGGCCGCGGCAAGGATGGCGTCATCGCGACCCTGACGGCAGAGGACTGGCACGAGAGCCGGTTTAATCGTCGTATCGTTGAACTAGAGGAGGCCGCCTGATGGGCCTGTTCGATAGTCCGCAAGCTCCAACTCCGCCTAACCCAATGGCGACTGCCGCTGCGCAGACCGGCACCAACGTGTCGACTGCGATCGCGAATTCGTACCTGGGCAACACCAACCAGAACACGGCGCAAGGTTCGTTGAATTTCGATGTGACCGGCAATTATGGTTACACCGATCCGGTAACCGGTCAGTCCTACAATATCCCGAGGTGGACTGCGACACAGACACTGTCGCCGCAGTACGCGCAAATTCAGGCGCAGACCGACGCTGCCAAGATGAACATGGCCGGCATTGCCAACCAGCAGTCCGGCGCAATCGGAGACTTGTTGTCACACCCGCTGGACACGAGCAGCGCGCCCGCCATGGGCGACATCAACCTGTTCAATCAGGTTGGCGCACCGCAGTCGCAGATCGGCGACACGCCCGGGCTGCAAAGCAGCTACGCATCCGGTGGCGACATCACGCGCGGCTTTGATCCTAACTCGGCTGGCCAGATCCAGCAGCAATACGGTCCTTCCGACAACTACTCTGCGGATCGGCAACGCATCGAGCAGTCCATGTTCGAGCGGGTCAATCCGCAGCTGCAGCAGCAAGAGGACCGGCTGCGCCAGCAGCTCGCCGACCAGGGCATCCGCTACGGCAGCCAGGCCTACCAGGGCGCCTACGATCCGTTCAATCGGCAAGTGACAGACACGCGCCTTGGCATCGTTGCGGCAGGCGGGCAAGAGCAGCAGCGCATGGACCAAATGTCGGCGCAGCAGGCCGCCTTTCATAATGCTGCGCAACAGCAAGGCTACCAGCAGTCGCTCGGCTTGGCCGGCTTTCAGAACCAGGCCCAGCAGCAGGCCGAGGCGCAGAACGCGGCGCGCGCCGGCTTTTTCAATACCGCGGCGCAAGGCACGTTCGACCAGGCCGCGGCGCGCGGACAATTCTACAACGCCGCGCAAAACCAGATGCTCGGCCGCCAGTCGACGGTGTTCAATGCGGCGAACCAACAGCGCAATCAGGCCCTGCAGGAGCAGTATCAGCAGCGCAATCAGCCACTCAACGAGATTGCAGCGCTGATGTCTGGCTCGCAGGTGCAGGCGCCGAACTTCATCAATGCGCAGCGCACTTCGATCCCGACCACGGACGTGGCTGGCTTGATCAACCAGAACTTTGCGCAACAGAACGACATCTACAAAACGCAGTCGACCGGCTTCAACGACATCATGGGTGGCCTTCTTGGCGCGGGTGGCAAGATCGGCTCAGCCGCGATGCTGTCGGACGTGCGCGCCAAGGAGAACATCGCGCCGATGGGCTCGATCATGTCGACCAAGGGCGCGCTGCCGATCTACGAGTATGACTACAAGGGCGAATTCGACGACGGCAAGCGCCATGTCGGACCGATGGCGCAGGACGTCGAGCGGCTTGAACCGCGCGCCGTGAAGACGATCGGCGGTCTCAAGCACATCGATCGTGACAAGCTGGGTTCGATCTTCGGGAGTGCATGAGCCATGCCGGATCCTCTCACCGAGAACCCGTTGATTGCGTCGTTCTTTTCCGCCGACCCTGGCGGGCCTGGGTTGACCCTGGAACAACTGAAGGCACGCCGCGCCATTGCGGCCGCACTCGCCGCCAAGTCGCGCGACTATCCCAACACGATCGGCAAGGGGATCTTCTCGGTCGGCGAGAGCATCGGCGAAGGCATTCGCGACTACAAGCTCTCGCAGTCGGAACGCCAGATGATAGCGCGTGACGCTGCGACGGCAAAAAAGAACGCAGACGTATTCGAAGCTTCCCCGCCTGTGGTCAAGACGCCACCTTCCGGAGCAGAGGATCCGCGAGCAGGTACTTCCCCGCGTGCAGAACTTGATCCTGAGACGGACCTTTCGCGCGCGCAGATGGCGGAAGCCCTGATGGGCGGCGCGCAGGGATCGCAGCCGGCAGGACCGGCCGGAATTCAGATGGCATCGCTCGGTTCTGCCGGCACCATGTCGGACGCTGGCCAGCCCGGCCTTACATACGGCGGGCCATCCCCCGCCGGACCCGGAGCCTCGATGGCGGAGCGTCCGGACCAAGCACCTCCAGCCCCTTCGGCTCCGCCACCCACAATGGCGGGTCAGATCCCGGGCGGTACACCGGGACCGCAACCCGTAGCAGGCGGAGGGGTTCCGGGACCAGCAGGTCCGGCGCAAATGCCGCCCGGAGGCGGACCATTGCCTCCGCCGGTCGACGCCGCGCGCGCCGGCTTGGCCCAGCAGATTGCCGGCGCCAACCAGGCATTCAATCCGGACGCACAGCCTCCTGGTGGACCTGGCGGCGGCGTTCCACCGCAAATGATGGCGCAGGTCGGTGGCTTCGGTGGAGGCCCTGCTGGTGGGGCGGCGCCATCTCCGGTGCTCCCGTCCGGCCCGGGTGGTGGTGTTCCTGGCCAGCCGACCGTCCAGCCTGCAAGGCCCGGATCTCCTGGCGTTCCGGTTACGCCAGGCGGCGCGCTCCCAGACACATCACAGTTCACGCCAATGTCCGAGGAGCAGGCCACAAAAAGGTTTGGCGCGCCCCAGACATTGCCGTCGCCGTGGGTCAATCCGGAGTTGCGGGAAAAATACAATCGGGCGATAGCGATTTCAACAAACCCTTACACAGGCGAAGGTCTGCGCACGCAGGCGGTCAATGCTGCTGCCAGGATCAAGGAGGAGAACGATCGCTTGCATGTCGAGCAGACTGGGCTCGCCAAGGAAAAGATCACGCGCCGGGACCGCCTGATCGACGAGGAAAACAAGCGCCTCTATGACGAGCACTTGTCCAAGACCGATCCGGTGAAGATCGCGGAAAAGAACCAAGCCATCGTCGACAATCAGATCCAGCTCCGAGCCGGCGCTCCGGCGCCCGAGGTGCGCAAGGCGATGAGCGACGAACAGACATCGGTGCGCAAGACCGCCGAGCGCATGCAGGACTTCACCATGGCGCTCGACGCCATGAACAAGGGCGTCTTCATCGGGGCCGGGGCGAATACCAAGCTCGATCTGGCCAAGTGGGGAGCCTGGGCGACGCAAAACAAGCAACTGGCCGAGCGGGCCGGCTCGACCGAGTTGCTCAAGGCGAAGCTGCTCTCGACCGTGGGCGAGCTGGTCAAGGACCTCAAGCCGGTGAGCGGCTACGAAACTGCGATGGGCAAGGCGCAGGCCGGCGAGATCACCATGGAAAAGCCTGCGATCGAGGCCCTGCTGCGGCAACAACTACAGCGCGGCTACCAGCATTTGGCGCGTTACGATCAGCAAGCGCAAAGCATCTTCAAAGGTCTGGGAGAAAAAGACCCGAACACGGGCGTGACGACCTTGGAGAGCAAGTATATGTCGCCCGAGGCCAATTGGTTCAACAACCAGCATTTGCCGCGCTTTTTTGAAGGGGCATCCGGCCCGAATGCCCAAGCGCACATGGCGGACTTTGATCAGCGCTATGGTCCGGGTGCTGCCGCCTTCGTGCTCCAGCGCAAGCAGTTGAACCCTGGGGCGCGCTGATGGGCCTCTATGACGACGATCCGGGGGCGGGAGCGCCGGCAGCCGGGGCGCCGCGTTCCAGGCATTACGACGACGACCCGGGCAAGCCCGCCCTCCAGGCCACCGAGACCGGCAAGCAGCAGTCCGAGATGGGCTGGCCGTCCTGGCTGGGACAGGGCTTCGGCGACTATCTC
>Ga0247662_1000010_pt1 | contig 46549 bp, 71 predicted proteins | sample CNK03_metaG_FD_190127 | JGI IMG/M metagenome (GOLD analysis project Ga0247662, IMG submission 190127) | Soil microbial communities from Purdue University Martell Research Forest, Indiana, United States - CNK03 | ecosystem: Environmental > Terrestrial > Soil > Temperate forest > Bulk soil... | reverse complement strand
GGAGAGCCATGGGGGAGTCCCCAGGCCCGTCAGGCGCTCTAAGCATGCGCACGCCTCCTCGAATGTGGGTGTGTGCTGGAATCGCCACTGCGGCTCTCTGCGCGCGTCCGGCGTAGCCATCTTCCCCGCAGCACGCTTCGCAATATCCAGTTCAACGATGGCGCGCTCCGAATACTGGCGCAGCACCGATGCAGGGTGCAATGTCGGGATTAGGGGTACGGGTCCATACGTCGCCCCCGTATACCACAACTCACTCCCTCGCCACTTCGAGACACTCCATTCTCCTGTGAGCGCCCACAGCGCAGTATTGCCGAACGCTAGAATGACCTCCGGGTGCACTTGCTCAATCTCATCCTCCAGCTCATGGAGCCCTTCCTGCACCAGATCGTTATACCATCGCCCATGCCGAAAATGTTGGAGCCCATCCCTCGCAGCATTCTTCTTCTTGTCCGTCAACCACACCTCCATGTCATTTCCAGGCGGCTGGTACTTGCACACATTTGTGACAAAGCACTCTGCGCGCCGTATGCCAGCCTTCGCCATCATTCCAGCCTCGAACCCGCCACTTCCATTGCTGAAGAGGAGTTGCCCGCTTGCACCCACGAAGGGGCGCCCCTGCTCCACTTCCTGCGCACCGGGTGCTTCACCGACAATCATGATGCGGGCGTTGGATGGCCCCTCGGCGGGTACTTTTGTTGGCATTGCGCTCTCCTCCTGTATGCAGCTTTAGTCGACTCTTCGGTGAGCTACGATTGAATGCACACGCCACATTAAGTACGCACTCTTGGCAGTGCTCCCCCACCCAAGCGTGCCATTCATTCCATCACGTGTCTGGCACCACCAGCAACCATGCCTATACGCCAGCCTTGGTTTAGATAACGTACGCGCACGCATCATTGCCGCCCTACTGCACCGTGTTGCTCTGCGCCCCACGCTCCGCCATCTGCGAGAGGATGTTCTTCAGCGTCGCCGCTACATCTTGCTTCGTCACATTCGCCGCCATCTGGCATCGCGCCTCTCCCTCTCCTACAGGAAACACCAACAGCACGAAGCCTGTTGCGGGTTCATCCCCCGGGTTGAGGTACGTAGAAAGCGCTTGCGCAATGTCACGCAGCTTCTCACTCAGTTCCTTATCTGCTGATTGCGGCTCACTTAATCTCAGTTTCGCCTTCGCCGCCTCCTGAAATACATAAAGATCATGCAACACGGCCGCCATAATTTCATACTTCGAAAACTGTATGTACGCCTTGTGCTCCAGCAACGCTCTCGCCATCGCCATCAATGCGGGATTGGATGCATGCTTCGCAATCTGCTCCACAGTGAATGGTAGGTCCTCCTTCGGGATGTCCATCAACATACTTAGTGGCTTCTTCATTCTGCTACCCTCCTTCATCTCGTTATATTGCATGGGCCTGCGACGCAGGCGAATGCCGTGTGACCGAATTATCAATGCCACGGCGCATTGTCTTTTGGAGGAGTGCGCAGAGGTTGTAGCCACCGACAGCCCCCTACGCACCCACAGTTGTCAGCCGGCATCCGGCCTAACCATTTGGCTGACGTCTGTGTCGAAATGCTGCTGTCGGTGTGTTTTGTGCATGCTCTCCTGCTCTGCATGAAAGGGTCAACCAGGCCATGGGTTCGAATCATTGAACATCATGTATTCGCGGCAAGCCGAGTCCCACTTACTCTCCGGCGCACCGCAGAGGCCACAACACCTTTCAGACTTGATAGACATTTCCACGTAGGACACCCTCCCCCAAAGAGGGGCAATCTGTGGCATTGGCGGTAGGGGAAGCACAACCTGCATCAAATCCACCTCTCGCGAACGCAGAAACGCATCATTCGGCACAAATGCCGCAGTCAGCAACGCATCCAACTCACCCATCGTCTCCATCGTCTCCATCGTGTCCTGCAACTCTCTAGTAGCCTTCTCTCTCATTTTCCCTCTCCTCCATTTGTCGTACATCACCCCTCGTCCACCTACTACCTGCATCATCCCCTTCTATTACAGAAGCTGGCTGGATTTGAACCAGCGACCTTGGCTACTTACGGAAACTTGTAGTGCACCTACAGAGGTTCCACTTCACCACGCTCTCCCCCAGGCTGAGCTACAGCTTCTGTAATAGGGGCATCACCTTCGAAGCCACCACGTCGGTGTCGGTGCTTCGCATTTATACATCCTGTCATCGTATGTGTGGCACTGATGGCCATGGAGCCATGCGCGGCGCTCAATCTCCTCGCACCCTGCGAAAGTCACGAGGATTAAAACCGCGACAGCGAAACACACTAGGAGGATTTTCACTTTGCTTGCTCTTTCTCGTCGGCGAGAGCGGCATCGATAGAAGCATCAAGCAATGCGTCATACAAGGGCTGTCGCTCTCTAGTCTGCACAACGCACAGCTCCGGTCCGGCAGCGTCTCGCAGGTAGCGATATCGCTCCGCGTCCTTTTCCAGAGCCGCGCTCTCTTCGATGGCGTTATCAAGATCTTTCTTCGTCAAAAAGCAGGATGCCCCGCTACCTGAAAAGTGAAGTATCACAGCATCGTCAGCAATCGGTGGGTTGCCGGCCAGCTCATTGTCGATGTTTATCATCCCCCACCAAGTTCGTAATAGGGATTGGCTCATCTCTTCGCCCTCTTCGACTCTGCACCCAACTTCCACTCCTCCACCCATTGCTGCCTTATGAAGGGCGCCCCATACGCATCCACAGCCGTCTCCACATACTTCGCCATGGCCCTGCGGCCCTGCGGACATAGAGGCCTCACCCTCGCGCTGCGAATCTTCGCCAGCACATTCGCCTCTGCATCATCCCGCGTCGCCCCTGTGGCCAGGATATGCCAATTACCGGGCCATGTGATTTCGACTGTGAACATCACGCACCTCCCCTTCAGCACGCTTGCTTAGCAATCTTCCGTAATGCGCGCTTAACAGTTGCTATCCTGGCGCGAGTTTCTCGCAGGTCTTCGCGACTCTTCTTGCGAGCTTCGACGATATCCGCAAGGCGCATTTCCAAAGCCCAGAGTCGAAGCTCAAGCCACTCTTCCTTTGTAGGCATTCTGTTTTACCTCCCTTCGCATCATGCAGCCCCCTCCGTAGGTGTCTCCGCAAGCGCCACAAGTGCTTCAGCATCTATGCAGGGCATCAACTGAAAGCGGTACTCACCGGGCTCGCGTCGCACCACTAGCACCTGTTGAAAGGGGCCAGAGTCTAGGTGCGCCTGAATTTCTTCATGGGATAACGATATTTCCTCTACGCCCAATTTCGTCATTGCGGCAGCGAATACTGCAGACCAATCTGTTTTATATGTATGCATTTTCTACCCCTCCTGTTTGTCAAAGCGCAGCATCACATCTACTTCTTGCGCTCCACCGTCCTCCACCGCTCCATGCATGCCTGATATACCTCCCCTATGACCCTCTCCGGCGTCAATGGCTTCACCAGCATATCAAACATCGCAAGGGATCGGTTGAGGTCCTCATCATCCTTGTCCCAGCACTCGGAGATGCCCTTGCTGCACTTCTCCTTGTAGTACTCTCGTAGCTCGCGCTTGAATTTCGCTGGATCGAAGCCCGGCTCTGCCCTGATATTCAATATCCCAATTGCGCGAAGCGTCTGCATCGCACACTCATCAGGCGTTAACTCATGTGCGCCTGCGTCCGTTGCCCACGCCAGAATGAAACCCACCACTATCCCCAGCAGAGTCGACACTCCGAATGCTATCAACTTCCCCCGCGCTGTCGTCAACATGCTTCACTCCTTTCAGTCTGCGTAGATAACCACTATCCTCGGTCAAGCGCCGCACAGGCAGCTCAGTCACGAACGGCTTGCCATGCCGTGCGCGGGCTCGATCCAGTTTAACTTTTCGGTCGTCTTCGGTCATATGGGAGCTTGAGCCAGCATCTCATGCAGCGTCTGCGCATCGGCCTCAAACAGCATCTCATGCCCCCGAATCACGCCCCGCACAAGGTTGATTTGCTGCGCGAGGGTGCGATCTTTGTTGCCGTATGAGCCTACGCCGCCGAAGAACAGCAATTGGAACTCGGCAAAATCAACGCCGAATATTTCATCTGCGGAGTCGTAACCATCCAGCATAAGTGTGTAGGCATCCTCACCCGGCTTGGCGATTGCCTCCTTTACATACCATCCCCATGCGCAGCCTGTTGCAGGTCGGTCAGGAAAACTATCATTGTAGTAGTACAATTGTGTGTACTGCTCCGGCTTGAGCCCTTCCAATATGCCCGCCAGCCTCCGCAGGTTTTCAAGCTGCACTGCTCGGGGGTCCTGCATCCTATCCATTTCACTCTGGTCCATTTGTTGCCTCCTTGTCGTTGTTGTTTACTGCGCCATCTGCATCGCTCACTGCGTCTTCTCCAGCGCCTGCCACTTCCGCGTCATCCACCAGCCCAGGACATCTATCAAACCCACGCGCCTCATCCAGCACCCTGCACACCTCATCCGCGGGCTCCCACATCGTTGCGTACTGATGCCGATAGTAGACACAATCATTGCAGCATGTGCTGTGGGATTCCCATATCTTCCACACTTTCTTTGCTGTTGCCCAATCCATTGTGCACCTCCATTATCGACTCGCCACCATCTACAAAGCATGCTACCCTAATCGCGTACGCGCGGGGTTCGAGTGGGGAGGACGTCCTCCCCAACATCATCCTCCCCTTTATACTCCCAATAGATGGTCGGATTCTGAGTGTAATCAGTAGGGCTCAGGTATCGCATTTGGTCCTCACCCTCATATGTGACCCCGTATGCTTTAGTACCCCACTCATTGGCGTACTCCACGATGCGAGTCACACGAGGATTATCCCCGAAACTGTTATCCTCATCCCCCTTCACGTAGTACCCATTCGCCGCTATAAGCCTGTCCGCAAACTGCTTATCTACTGTTGGCATTTCATCCTCCCTCTACTTGCTGCGCCTGCGGCAGCTTCGCGATCGTGTTATCCACCTGCGTCATTGCCCAATCCAATTTCTCGGCCTCCATCTCTGCAACCACTTCCTCAATGGACATGGCCTTCGTGTCCGCAACGGAGCGCTTCCCGCCCAGTCGCCCATACATGAGCTTGAATAGCTCTTGACTCTTTTCAGGCACTAAGGCCAACTGTGCCATCAGCATACTACGCGCATGAAATTCTAAGTCTTTGTTCATCTCTTCCTCCCATAATGTTGCGTCCAAAAAAGCCTCCGTCTCTCCGGAGCGCCACGCCGATTTCGCACCCAGCATACGACGTTTAGCTGCGGGAGGAGGGGTTGCGAAGACCCCTTGGCGCTTCACTCCTCCCTGCCCATCTGCGCTTGCGCAGGGCTAGAAGTCCCCCGCACCCGCAATAGGAGGCGTAGCCGGCTCTGCTCTCGATGCGCGCCGCGCATCCTTCGTCTTTAACCCCTTTAGCATCTTGTCCAGCTTCTCAGGCTTCGATGCACGATCCCGAATCTCCGTGGACGTCATCTTCGTCTCCGGATGAAACGACCCCACCAGATTGATGCGCTGGCCCTCGTGCCCATCCCCTTTCGTGTACAACTCCTTCTGCAGCACCAAGCCAATAGTCTTCCCACAAAGCGCCGGATACGTCTCAGCCTCCTCCTCCTCCCCGAAGCGCTTCACACTCGCGCTCACCGGGTCCAACCTTCGCACTCCTGTCAACAACATCATCGCTTGCAGCATCGACATCCCAAACAACTTCGTTCCATCCTCCTTCTTAGTCCACAGATTGAACCTGGTGCGATCCCCAGCGCGTGTAGTGAACTCAAACTCCAGCCCATGTGTCCCCTTCTCCCCAGATACAACCCCCACCACTTGCGTGAATGTGCCCACGTACGCACCATTCTCAGTCAACCGGGACGCTGCATCATCCGCACCTTCAAGTCCTGCTTCATCATAATCATACCCACTCATTTTGCATCTCCTCTTCTGTTAGTACTGCTCAATCGATAGCCTGCGTTGCGCTGCTACCTTGCTGCGCTATTGCGCAATCCCATAATACGAACACACCGCTTTGTCCACCATTGCGAGGTCATTCTCGATGAAGTCTTCGGGAAACATCCCCTCAGGACTCTTCACCGTATCTGCCCCATTGTTCCGCGTGGTGAATAGGTGTCGCCCACTCTGTATCACTGCCTTTAGACATATGGTCACCATGCCCGCAATGACCACCTTATCATCCAACATCTTCCCCACTGTCTTGGGCTTCGTGTTGCCGAAGTCATCCAGTTGCGTATGCCACATAAAGTACACACGCACGTCCTCAGGTAATGTATTCGCAAGCATGAGAATGTCCCAACAGTTGCGCCCGATGTCATTAAACTTGTCATACCCTTTCTGATCGCTCCGGCGCATGAATTCATTGACCAGCACATATTGGAAGTCATCCAGCACAATCACCTTCCGCTTCGTCCCCTTCATGAGCGCCATGATCTGCTGCGCATCGTCCGTCACGAAGATGTTGCCGGCCTTCGTCGCCGGATCGAACTTCCTCCACTCCGGACTTTTGAAGGACAACTTCTTATCCAGCGCCTGCACCAACAGCGTTGTGGCTGGATTGAGGTTGAGCAGGCTGCGTGTTTTGCCTGAGCCCGACTCCCCCATCACTATAATTGGTGTGCTCACCCTTTCTCTCCCTTCGCTGCGTCCGCCTGCGCAGCCTTGCGCTCAGCTATCTCAGCCTGCCACTTCTCCTCATCCCACGAGGCCAGCACCAACTTATGCACAAGCTCTGCGATCGGGATCGTGCTCTCTCCCACACTCTGCGCCGCAGTCACAATATCCACCGCCAGCAACGTGAGGCGCATGGTGAACTTCACCCCATACTTCTTCTCAATCTCCTCCTGCAATGCAATAACCTCCCGCAAGCGCACATCAGTCTTCGCATCCATCTTAATCCTCCCTAGGCTGGCGCTCCATCAACACTCCTGCTTCATCCCATGACGCCTGCACAAGCGCGACAACATGCTGTGCTATCGCAGGTGCATCCTCACTCGTCTTCATCGACAGCTTCACAACAGCAACAGCAATCATCGTCAACTGCGCCGCCACCTCATACCCATACTTCGCCTCAAGCACCCTCTGCAACACTCCCGTTTGTTGCAGGCGCGCTTCCTCTTGTGCCTGCGCATTCACTTTGTTCACCATCTCCTTCGTCTTCGCATCCATCCCCCTACCCCCCTCTCTTTAATGGGTCCCACCAACGCATTGCGTGCGTTTGCGCCAACAACCTATCCGCTATGCTCTGCGGCCCCGCCATACACGCAGCCTTAAACTCACACCCCGTGTACTCATTGCAAGCATTCGACCATGCTCTTGTCCATCGATCCTGCTTCCACGCCTCCAACATCCTCTCCACCGTGCCCATCATGTCCTCATACCATTGCTGCGTCCGCCACTCAGGCGTCTGCACAAACACTTCCTTCGCGCTTAGCGCCCCCGTCTTCGGTATGGCCACCCCCCTCACCCCCACCCTCTCCACCCCATACCCTTGCTGTTGCAGCGCCCACGCATACCCCAGCATCTGGAACGACATATCCCACGAATTCACCCACCCGAAGCCGAACGATGACGTGGTCTTATCATCTCCCGGCATCAGAAGCTGCACGTCCGGCGCCAGCAGCGACGGCATCTCCACCTCCACCCTATCCATCCTCCCTGTGTAGTAGAGGGCTTCGCCAGTCACAGGATGCCTCCGAGGCAGCTCCACCTTGAACGCGTACTCTACCCCTCCAGGAATCAGCCTCTCCTGCGCAAGGGGCCATGTACTGTCGTACAGTTCAAACGCATCCAGCATCCTCCCTTTCGATTTCCCGGACCCCTCCCTAGGTTGGTGTGATCCATAAGCCTGCGCCAGTACAGCCTTTCCTATCTCCAGCGCCTCCTTTTCCCCTTCGCCTGTCATAAGCGCCATCCTGGCCGCCTCCAACCCCATCGCGAACGCACCCCCCGCATGCAAGTCCGTGGACTTCTCCACTTGATGCAGCCCCTCCATATACTTCCTCAATGCCTTATGCTCGCATCGCAGGAACTCGACGCAGAGCGTCGCATCGATATGCTGCGGGAATTGGCGCCCGAATGTCATGGCGCAGCCTCTGCGCCTGGCGCCTGCCCTTCCTCCACCCCATCAGACGCTTTCAATTGCTTCTCCCACACCGCAGCCGCCTCACCACAAGCAAACCAAACTTCCGCTTCCCCTACATCCATGCATAACCAGTTACCTGCCGCCAGGCCGGCAAGGAAGACCAACTGCCACGCCATTTCGTCCGGAATTTCTCCCCCTTCGGCACAGTGCACTTCAAACTCCGCAATCTTCTTCTCCACGCAATTCATTTCACACTCCCTTCCGTTGACTAAAATACCTCGCCTCTCCCCCACACTTCGTCTCACTACTCCTCATCGTCGTACACTGCACCTGCTGATACTCCAGCCGCCCCAGCACCACATACCTCCCATCCACCAGCGCAGCCCCATTGACCGCCTTCGTATGCCCGCACGTACTGAACTCACTCTCCGGCTCTGTGCAATGCCTGCAGTCTTTGCAGAATTTCATCCCCTATCCTCCTGCCCAGGAGGTACTTTGTATTCATCCATGTCTATCTCATAGTCCCCGGGGTTGACAATCCAGTCCCCGATCTCCTTCAGCAGCTCCCGCTGACACTCCTCGGCGCTCACAGTGCTCTTCTTCATCGACCGCACAGTCACATACTCCACGAACGCAGGATCACTCAACACAACCACCGCAACAGCCCTCCAAACCCCCGTCGTCGTTGTCAGCGTAGGCGGCAATATCGTTATCGACTGCACCCATCGTGTATTTGCGCTCATTCCCCCTCCTTCACTGCAGGCCCCGCCACGCGCGCTTCCCCACACGCCTTCGCAAACGGTGTCGCATCCCTATGCTCCAGCACCACATTCCACCCTGCTCTTGGCACTCCATGCATCATGGGGGTCGCCTCCCACCCTTCCTCCAATCTTACCTGGACCTCGAATATCCGCGTGAATTGTCCCGGCGCCATATGCACCTTGAGTGCGGCCCTAAATGCGTAGAAATCTCTCCTAAAGGCCCGCGCCTTCTGGAGACTCTCTGCCGGCACCACAACTCGTTCATACCCCGCCTCAAATACTTTCGCAATCTCCTCCGCCGCCCCGGCAAACGCAGCATCTTGATGCCGGAACTTCTGCGCCACCTTCTGCTCTGCCTTCGTCCGCTTCATCGCTTCGCACCCTTCGCACCCACTTCAGCTTGCGCATCATCCATCAAACACGCCAGCAGCGACATGAACACAATCGCCTCTGTTGGATTGCTTAGATAGTAGTCATTGATGTTGATTAATCGATATCGTAGATGATATGGCTGCAGGCCAACGAAGACGAACGGCTGTGCCAAGGACAATTGGTTACACACAACCTCCGTTCCCTCCTTCGTCTCCCACAGACCGCCCAGCCTATTCGTCCTCCAAAGCGCCCCCATCATGCAATACCCTTGCTCCTTATCCCCCGCGCGCCGCTGCGTCCACCCATACCTTTCAATCAGCCCTGCGGCTTGCCAAAACACATTCCGTCCCACCGGCCGTTTCGCTCGCCCAGCCTCCTGTTTATTTGCTCGCTTAGCCATCTTTCCTCCCATTCCGTTCGATGTTTCTACATTACACATTCTGCCCGCAGCACGTTAGATTTTGTCGCATCCATGTGCCGCCCTTCATATGCCCAAGAGTTCTATACCCCTTCCTCGCACCCAGCTACAATTATTCTTCCGGCCGTTCCCGCTAACCTTCTTATTCCCTACATCTTCCTATATGTCCCGCATCCTTCGTCTCTCCGACATTGCTCCTCGCGACATCAATTGGCTCTGGAAACCCTACATAGCACTCGGCAAAGTCACATGCCTTGAAGGCGACCCCGGCATCGGCAAATCCTGGCTCCTGGCCGCCCTCGCCGCCAACCTTAGCATCGGCCTCCTACCAGACGGCACCCCCGCCGCCTGCGGCCCCCAATCCACCATCATCGCCAACGCAGAAGACGACATCGCCGACACCATCCGCCCCCGCGTCGGCGCATTCACCCCCGTCGACCTTGACCGCATCCATATGTTCGCCACAGCTCCATGCTATGACACACGTGGCGCTCGCATCATCGGCGCCGCCGTCACCGATCTCAAACCCACCCTAGTCACAATCGACCCTCTTGCCGGCTACCTAGGCGCCACCATCAACATGAACCAAGCCAACCACACCCGCAAAGTTCTCACTGAACTGAAGGACATCGCCGAGAAGCACAACTGCGCAATCGTCATTGCTCGCCACTTATCGAAGGCCAACAACGACAACATCAAATATCGCGGTCAAGGCAGCATAGACATCACAGGAGCTTGCAGAAGCGTCCTTCTAGCCGGTTCGACCGGCGATGGCATCTCCTGTGGGGTCGCGCACATCAAGTCCAATGGCGCCCGTCTAGGCAAGTCCTTCGCCTACCAAATCCTTGATGACGATCACGCAGGCCGTTTCGTATGGTCTGGCTACAACGACTCTACAGCCGGCGACCTCACCAACGCAGGTCTCAAGATAGACGACGCGAAAGCCTACCTCCTTATGTCCCTCTCCAGTGGCCCCCGCGCCGCCACCGACATCCAAAACAACAGCGTTGCCTACAACATCTCCCCCATGACGCTGCGTCGTGCAGCCGACCTTCTAGGTGTCGAAAAAAGACAAATCGGCCGTCAATGGCTTTGGGTGCTCCCCGATTCAACAACCATGTAACAAATCAACGCATTGCCCCTCATATTGCTATGCCCCAATAGCTTTTTCAGATGATCATCTGAGCCAAAACGCAAAATCATGAGCATCTGAGCTTTTTCCAACTTCGTAGCCCCACAGCACCTACTTCTAAAATGCCTTAGTGGCCCACCCCCACTTATCCCGCACTGCAACACCCACTATGAAGCCAAATGTCAGGTGTTCACCACATAGAATATGATCACCTGAACCTTTTTACGTTAGATATTTTATACATATTCTGTTTATAATCAATGACTTAGCTCAGATGCTCATTCAGATGCTCATTCAATGGGTCAGGGATGATCACCTGAACTTTGATCATCTGACTATGTTAATATAATCAACCACATACAAAGCCGGCAAAGTGCGCAAAATTCACTCTTTTTTGTGACTTTCCGCACAGATTGCCGGCCATATGCACTCTACTTAGCTACTTAACTGTCCTTTTCCTCCCCCCTTAGCTTTAGCAATCACTGCTCGGCACTTCATGATGAACGCCGTATCCTGCGCACCTTTACTATTCACAGCTTCCAACACAATCATCGCTTGTTCGAACTGCTCTAGCAGTTCGGGCGCCGCCGCAATCAGTCGGGCATTAGCTTCATTACCCTTTGCCACAGTCGCTATCGTCTGTGGGGATGGAGTCCCGTTCGGTGGCCCAAACACTGTATTGAATCGATCTCCGGTGCGCCAAGGTCCTTGTGTGTGTTTCATCTCATTCTCCTTTGTGTGTCGTTCATCATCCAACAGCAACGGGGCAACCATTCCTGACTGCCCCGCGCCACCGGCCTACAGCCACCTTATCGCTGCACCAACCTTGTGAACTCATCCCCTGCCACCACATTAACCGGTGCATCCATCCTCACTTCCACTTGCTGCCTGTCCCCTCCCACAAGCGCGATCCCCCTCCTCCACGCTTCCTGCTTCATTTGCGCCCCTTCCCCGAACCACGCAGCATTGAGCGCCGTCTCTCTTGTCCTCCCCTTCACATGATCCACATACGCCGTCGCACCATTCACCAATCCCCATGCTGTCGGTTCCTGCCCCTTCGCTCTACGAAACGTTTCCATCACTGCCACAAGGTTGCGATCCCTATCCTTCAACAACTGCTCCGTATCAGCCTCATCTCCATACAGCACCCGCGCATAGAAACTAGCCGCCTCACTCGCTTTCTGTACCTTATACTCATGCAGCCTATTACAATCCTCCTCGAAACCCTTCCACACGTCCTGCACAAGACCCAATTTCACTCTCGCTGCATGGGCATCGAACTTTGTGCTGTGTGGCACCCGGACCCCTCCTGAGGCCTGTGTGGCCAATGCCAATGTATTCTGGCACACCACTCTGACACTTGTGTGCATCGCCACCGTAGACATCGATTTATCGTAGGAAGTCGCAAACAGGATATACCCCTTAATCACATCATCCGTGCCCGCGATGCGCGCATTCTCCCCAGTCTTGGCCAGCGCCCAAATCTTCTTGCGCCCGCTCAACGTCCCGGCCGTCTCAATCTCGCACCCAAGTTCCTGCGCCACGCCATCAAAGAAGTCCAAACACTCTGCCGGCTGAATCTCTCGATAGTCGTCACTCACCACGCTAAGCGCCCGCCCATCATCCGAGCAATAAAGCACATTTTGCCCCGTGAACTGGTGCAACTGCCCATTTTGGTATTGCACCACAGCTCTACGGACCTCGTATTCCAGCCCCGCTTCGCGTCGCCATGTAGCCTTGTCTGCCCCTTGTGTCAGTTGCGTCCCGAAGTCATGCCAAGGTTTCTGCCCCACATACGCCATTCTTTCGATTGCTGCACTCATTTGAACCTCCATTTATCAGCCCATCCTGCACACATGTGCACCTGCACCCATCCTACCCTAACCCTTTGTCCCACCAGCACAACCTGCCTGCAGTACTTGTCCAAAGTCGACCTCCGCGTCGTCGCTTTCACACCACTCCCCATCCCATCAGGATAGCGAGCACAAATGGCCCTGCCACACACACCGCGACACACACCACCACAATGATTTGCTGGACTATTTTCCACATGGCCTTGCTCCTCCATTGTGACCCACATCCCATCCCATCAGCTCAGCGATTGGCCTCACTGCGACTTGCGTATGCCCCTCAGCTATGAGATGCCTCTCAAGCTCGGCCATCTCCTCATACGAGCCGCTCATCACAGCCACGCCATTGGCATCTATAAGGACATGCGAATCGCTCATGGCCATGCTCATCTGCAGTAGCCAGCTCATCGCTCACCTCCCATATACTCAGCCCATAGCGCAATCATTGTGGCCACGAACGCAGCACCCATGAACACATGCGATGTGTGGTCCGTGAACAGCATCCCAAGCAGCATCCCCGTAGGGAATGCGGCCAGCATCGATACTAATAGTATGCGTTTCATTTCCGTCTCCTTAAAATGGCATTGCACAAAACATAGCGAAGTGATCGCATGTCGCCGCTTCGCCATCTGTTATTGCATTGCTTATATACCAGTAATCTAACGACAAGCATTGAGTGAATACTTCGCTAAATTGCCAGCTTGATACCCACATTTCGTCGTACGTTAGCATTTCGCTCTCCTCGTTCGTTGATGCTGTGGGGCTTCGCCCCATGTTGCACCTTTATATATGCAATGTGCGTGCCATGCCATGTTACACATGCAACCCATTGATTCTACACACATCACACTCCACTGCGCCTGCATGCGTGTGACATACTACGTCATATGCTGACGCAATTTGTAGCCTCCTGGCGCGTCCTGGGGCTCCGCCCATGCGAGGTCAGCCGCGCATCAGCTCATGCATATCACCATCAGCTATATCATCCCCACATGCATAGCACTCCCAGCTATATACGTAGCAGCCTGCGCTGCGTGATGCAGCCGCATGCCCGCGCTCCTCCTCCACTACAGCATGTGCAAGCACTCACATACACACTCACGTAAGCGCTCACTCCCCACTCCTGCATGCGCATACCCACATACGTAGCCGCATAGCCGAACCACCCCCGGGGGGGTAAAGTATTGGCGCGCGAAACAGGGCTAAGCCCCGATCCTCCGGCGTGCACTACTTTCTGCGAATGTACTTTGTTGCACTGCAGCATGCGGCAGATGCTCCGGCCTGCGGCCCTGGCTCGGTACATTGGCTGGCGGCCCTGGCTGCCACAGTCTAGGCTGCGCACCTCTATGCACGTATGCGCATACGTTGACCCTTCCGCAACACGTATGCTAGTCTGCATGCGAACGAATCATCCTGCAGCCGACATAGCCCTACTGGACTACGGCCACAGGGACACGATGGAGCCCCACCTACGATGGCTGCCAAGAATGATAAACTGAAGCGCTTCAAACCTCGCCAATACGAAGCCTTGTGCACATCACGCACACGTGATCGCACCAATATCGTTGCCCATCATGCTGCTTCACAGATGACGCCCCGCGACACAAGACCCGCAGACGAACTCACTCCTGTGGAGCGCATACAATGCGCTCACCAATTCTTCCTGACGGGCAATCTGACAGAAATCGCGCGTGAGATGCGCATCTCCTATGAGGACCTCCTCGAGATGGCTCGCACCCACTGGTGGACGAATGAGATTCGTGTCCTAGAACGAGAGGCCTCCGCTCAGCTCAAGGTACGCCTCACGCGTATACTAGGCTGCTCCCTCGACCAGTTGGAGGATCGCCTTGAGAAAGGGGATGAGAAACTCAATCGCGATGGCACTATTCATCGTGTGGCAGTAGCGGCCCGCGATCTAGCCACCATCGCCACAGCGATGTTCGACAAGAAGCGTGAGCTGGAAGCGGTCTCGAATGACTTCGGCACCGATGAGGGCCGGAGGCTCGTGGCTCTGGCTGAGGCGCTGCGCGCCAAGCAGATTGGGCCGCCGCCACAGATATTCGACGCCACGCCGATTGCAGATGCGGCTGCGGCTGGTGCCGCGCAGCATGCAGAGGCTGTCGTATGACAAATCCTGACCCTCACTACGACCGTGTGCCTAACGTGGAACCCCATACAACGACGGTTGCACATGACGGTATACTACGCGGCTGGCGCGAGATGGACACATCGGGTGCTCAGTCCTTCTCGGACCAACACTTGTTAATGCTTGTCTCCCACATTCCTTTAGGCCCTGGATGGGGATTGGTAGCAGAGTTGATGAAGCGTTTTGATCGTATTCGCAGTCACGAAGGCGATGCGGCGCCGCCGGCACAGCACGCAGAGGCAGGCGCATGACCCGCCAACTTAAAAAGCGCCTCCCCCTCCCTACAGCAGGGCGCGAATCTGGCATCCCCCTCGATGCGAGCCTCATCGAAGCCTTCGTGCGTGAGTACCTGTGGCATCGCTTCGACACTCCCCAAACCATTCCCCCTTTCCATCAGGAGCTATGGACGCAGTGGTGCACAGCGTCGCCATACGTAGTGGATGCAGCGCCGCGCGGCCACGCCAAAACCACCGCCGGCACACACTCCTTCACCCTCGCTGCAACACTGTTCGGCTTCCGCGACTATGTCTGGCTTGTCTCTGCCACCGAAGCGCAGGCCATCTCCTTCCTCGGCGATATACGGACAGAGCTGATCGAGAACGAACCCCTCATCGAGGCATTCGCTATCCACGGGTTGTCTAAAGACAACGAGGCCGAAGTGATATGCCATTCAGGGGAGCGCATCTTCAAGATCATCGCCAAGGGAGCGGAGCAGAAGATTCGCGGTACGCGGTGGCGCAATAAGAGGCCCAACCTCATTGTGTGCGACGATATGGAAGAAGACGAGCAGGTCATCAATCCAGACCGGCGTGAGAAGTTGCGGCGCTGGTTCCTCAATGCCCTAATCCCTGCAGGCTCCGATGACTGTCTTGTGCGTGTGCTCGGTACTGTGCTTCACCTCGACTCATTGCTGGAGCGCCTCCTTCACGACCCCCTGTGGCTCGCGCATCGCTACGCTGCACACGCCAGCTTCGACGACTTCTCCAACATCCTCTGGCCCGAGAAATTCCCCGCCGAGCGTTTGCGCCAGCTTCGCGCCTCCTTCATCCACCAGGGCAACGCCTCCGGCTACTCCCAAGAATATCTCAATGCGCCCGTCGCCGAATCGGATCGCTTCTTCCGCCCTGAGTGGTTCGTCGACATCCCCGACGAGGTTTGGGGCCAACCAATGCGCTTCTACTCCGCGATAGATTTCGCCATCTCCCAGAAGGAACGCGCCGATCGCACCGCCATCGTCACTGTCGGTATTCTGGATGACGGACGCATGGTCTTCGTCGACTGTCGGGCCGGCCGCTGGGATGCGCTCGAAATCATTGAACAGATGTTCGAGGTCCATCGGACCTTCCACCCCGAACTTTTCATAGCTGAGGAAGGCGCAATCCGCAAATCCCTAGGCCCCTTCGTCAACGTCGAGATGCGCCGGAGTGGCATCTACCTCAATATCATCCCACGGGTACCCGGAAAGGATAAGCAAGCCCGCGCCAGGTCCCTCCAGGCCCGCTTTCGCGCGGGCGGCGTCCTAGTCGACAAGAATGCTGAGTGGTACGACGACTTCTACAACGAAATGACCACCTTCCCCCGCGGGGCCCACGACGACCGTGTCGATGCTGCCGCTTGGATCGGCCTTGAGTTGGAGTCCCTCGACCCCGGCCCCGCCCTCGGCGACATGGAGGAAGAGGACTATGCGTACGAAGAATTCAAGAATCAGCTCCTCTCCGGCCGCTGCGCCACGACTGGCTACTAGGATGTCCCCCAAGCCCAGCCCCCAACCTCTATTCCCTGGCGAACCCGCCGGCACACTCTTCGCCAACATGCCGACGTGGGAGCTTGTCCGGTTCCTGCATGCCAATCGCTCGCCAAATATGCCGCCGGCCTTGGCCGAGGCCCTCCACCGACTGGAGCAATCTTGTCAATCCTAGAAAAATCTACACTTAATCAGGCTATTGGGCAGCAGTTGCTACATCGCTGGGGGGAACAATCGTGCTCAAGCTAACCACCAAACTGCCATTGCGGGACCTAATCGGCATCCCCAACATCGCCGAGGAATTGAGCGACCAAGACCGCTCGCGCGTGGGCCTCTGGGCTCTCGAAGGCTTCAACATCGATCTCCAATCCCGCACCGAGTGGGAACACCGCATGCGCGACGCAATGAAGATGGCCCTCCAACTTCGGGAGGACAAAACCTTCCCATGGCCGGGCGCATCAAATGTTAAATTCCCCCTCATCACCACAGCGGCTCTCTCCTTCCACTCGCGCATCTACCCATCCCTTGTGCAGCATCCGGACATCGTCAAATGCTGCTCCTACGGCTCCGACCCAACAGGCCAGCTCGCCGCCACTGCGTCCCTCATCTCGGAGCACATGTCCTGGCAAGTCTTCGAAGAGGACGAATCATGGGAAGCCGAAACCGACAAACTCTTCCTTGTGTATGCAATTCTGGGGTGCGCATTCAAGAAGTCATACTTCGATCGAACCCTCAAGCACAACGTGAGTGAGTTGATCCTGCCGAGCGATCTCGTCGTCAACTACTGGACCAAGTCCCTGGCCACGTCCCCCCGCACCACCCACATTCGCTATATCTCCACGAATGAGATCCTGGAGAAAGAACGCCAAGGCCTTTATTGCAGCTATGACTCCGCGGGCGTTGCGCCGCAGCCAGAACTCCTCGGCCCCCTCGCCCAAGTCCGCAACCAACTCCAAGGCACCTCCCCTGACGGTGGCGACTGCGAGCAGCCCGTCGTAGCCCTCGAACAGGCCTGTTGGCTGGACCTCGACCAAGACGGCTACAAAGAGCCCTACATCATCACTCTCCGGCACGATACCTCGAAGGTCTTACGCATCCGTGCAGCCTACTTCAAAGAAAGCATCCAATACAATTCAAAGCGCGAAGTCACCAACATTCGCCCCGAGGAAGCCTACACCAAGTATGAATTCATCCCCTCCCCTGACGGAGGCTTCTACGCGCTCGGCCTCGGCGCCCTTCTCGGCCCCCTCTCCGCCTCAATCGACTCCTCCATCAACCAATTGGTCGACGCCGGCACCATGAAGAACGCAGGAGGCGGCTTCCTCGGCCGCGGCGTCCGCGTCAAAGGCGGCGAATACACCTTCCGCCCCGGTGAATGGAAGCGAGTCGACTCCACAGGCGAGGATCTGGGCAAGAGCGTCTTCCCCCTCCCTGTCGGCGAGCCCTCCCCCACCCTCTTTCAGCTCCTCTCCCTCCTTATTCAATACGGGGAGCGCATCGCAGGAGCAACCGAAACCACTGCAGGGGAGAATCCTGGCCAAAACACTAAAGTGGGCACAATGGACCAGATGGTCGAGCAAGGTCTCACCGTCTTCTCCGGCATCTACAAGCGCACGTACAGGGCGATGCGAGACGAATTCCGCAAACTCTTCCGCCTCAACCAACTCTACTTGAACGATACCCAAGAATTCGAGCACGACGGCCAGCAGAAAGAGGTCCTCAAAAGCGCCTACGGCCTTCCCCCAACCTCAATCCGCCCAGCCGCTGACCCCTACTACATGAGTGACGGCCAGCGCAAAAGCCAAGCCCAACTTGTCAAAGCCTCCGCTGCGGCCACCCCCCAATACTACAACGGCCTGGAGGTGGAGCGTTGGTTCCTCCGCGTCATGAAAGTGCCCGGTGTTGATATGCTCCTTGTCAAAGAGGTCCAACCTGCACCACCACCTATCCAGCTCCAAATCGAGCAGATGCGGCAGCAGACCAAGATGGCCGAGCTCGAAGCCGAAAAAGCTCAATCCGCCATCGACTCCAAGATGCGTATCCTCGAACTCATGGCCGAGGCCGAACTGGGCCAAGCGAAGATCCTCAATCTCCAGGCCCAAGCAATGCTCTTCATAGAGCAAGCCGGCACAGCAAAGATGGACGAAGAAATAGCCCTCATTAATGCCCAAATTGGCGCAGCCAAGATTCAACACGAGGGCCTGCTGCGCGCAATAGAAGTACTAAGTAAGATTCATTCCAATGACCGAGAAAAGGGACACCATGAAGGACGTAGAACAGTGGCAAGCGTGGCGGAAGCATCCAATAACGGAGGAATTCTTCCAAGCCCTGTCGGAAATGCGGCAAGCGATGCTGGAGGAGTGGGCGGCGGGCCAATTCACTAGCCATCTGGCCGACGGCACAGCCCAAATGAATGCAAAAGCAATCGGGCGTGTCCAAATGATCGAAGACATCAAGAGGGAGTGGTGCGATGGAGAATAGCGTAGGAATAAGTTTCGAAGCGGACGGGGTAAAGACGGACTACACCCTATCCATCGGGAAGAATTCGTTCCATTTGAAAGTGGAAGCTGGGAGTTTTACGGACACTACTCTGGTGATGCTGAATAACGGGGAGATTCTCCCCAAAAATCTAGCAGACATCCGCCACCTTCAAAAACAACTGGAGCAATTCTTGTTGGGAGGAAGTCATGCAGGAGAATGAAGCGCTTGATGTATACGGCGACAAGCCAATGACTTTTGCCGATGTGTATGAAGCTGAAAGTCTCAAGTCAACGAAAGACAATGAAGCAGGCTTGGTCCCACTTGGCCACCGCGTAATTGTTCGAATGGACGAAGTCGAACGCACCACTGAGAGCGGCATTGTGCTCCCCGAAGAGGTCGCCGACCGCGAAGAAATGTCCGGCACCCGCGCCACCATCATCGCAGTGGGTGCAAGCGCATGGGCCGACCAACATGTAAGTGGTCCATGGGCCAAGCCTGGCGACCACGTTATGATAGCGAAATGGGCTGGTCAGTTATGGAAGCGAAACGGCATCAAATACCGCGTGATTAGCGATCTGGATGTCATCGCTGTGATTGGGGGTGAGTCATGAGCACGCTCCTTGACAGCTTCGCAGCCTACGACACGATTCGTATGTTCGCATCCAAGGTCCGTATGAAAGAGCAGAGGCTGTTCGACCTCCAAGCTATGGCAGCAGAGGAGAAGTTCTTTGCCACCGCTAGTGTAGCGGATGCTCAAGACGACCGAACGATACTAATCCCCACCAAACTTGTGCATGAATACATCCAAATAGAGAGTGTTCAACTAGAAAGAGAGTTAGCTAAGCTACGAATGAAATTCCATGACATTTTGAAAATCCTCGAAGGAGATTGATGATGGAAAAGAACGAACAAGCTGTAGAGAAGCCCCAAGTCGAGGGCGATGGCGCTGCTGGCAGAGCCGACGACTCCAACCACGAAATCGAAGCCGAAGCGCTGCGCGAAGGCTGGCAGCCCAAAGACAAATTCAAGGGCCGCGAGTCCGATTGGGTCGACGCCGAAGCCTTCATGAAGCAGGCCCACGCGGTCCGCCCCATCCTCAAACGCACCAACGAACGCCTCACGCGCGAACTCAACGAAGCCAAGGCCGAACTCAATGAGTTGAAGCTCACCACAAGCGAGTTCGCAACCGAGTTTGCTAAGATGCGTGAGAATGCATACAAACGCGCAATCGGTGAGCTACGTGCCCAGCGCCGCGAAGCCCTCCAGGCGGACAACCTCGAACTCGTCGACGACCTTGAGGACCGAATCGACTCCCTCAAAGATGAGCAGGCCAAGAAGGCCGAATCACCTAAGCCCACCAAGCCCCCATCACCCGACCTAGCTGAATTCCGAGCATGGCAGCGAGAGAACACTTGGTACGATGAAGAAAGGGAGCCTGATCTCTTTGACGCAGCCGAAGCCATCGCCCTTCGCCTAAGCCGCAATCAAACGGACCTCGTCGGCCGCACCTTCATGGACGAAGTCGCAAAGCAAGTCCGCGCCAAATTCCCCGACAAGTTCGAGAATCCACGCCGCAAATCCGCCCCCCACGAAGGCGGCGGTGCTCGGGGCGAAGGAAAGCGCGGCAAAACCTACGCCGACCTGCCCGCCGACGCAAAAGCAGCCTGCGACCGCTGGGTCAAGAACGGTTTCATGACCAAAGAAGCATACGTTGACGCCTACGAATGGGAGTGATTATGAACTTCGGACAAGCACTAGAAGCACTAAAACGAGGGGAGCGCGTTTCGCGTGAGGGGTGGAATGGTAAAGGTATGTGGTTACTACTCCAACGGCCAGATGCGCACAGCAAAATGACCCACCCTTACATTTATATCGAATATCCAGAAGGTCATGTTGCTTATCCAAAGGGATCTCGTATTCCTTGGTTCGCATCTCAAACAGACCTGATGGCAGAGGATTGGGAGGTACTACCGCTATGACAACCAAGAATGATACAGACGCAGCAACAAAGCCAATCGCTCAAGTTCGCGCCGAACTGGATCGAGTCCCCGACCGCCAACCCCGCGCCCGCATCCCCTTCGGCGTGCCCCGCCAAAAGATGCAAGTCCTAGGCGAAATCCCCGGCTGGGAACTCGCATGGATCAACGACGTAGGCGGCCGTATAGAAGAGGCCCAACTAGGCGGCTACGAATTCGTCGCACGCAGCGAAATCACCCTCGCCGTCGGCGCCGAAGCTGTCACCCCCCACAACAAGGAGCTAGGCGACCGAATCTCCATCATCGTCTTCAAGAAGATCGGCGAGAAAGCCTTCCTCATGAAAATCCGCAAGGAGCACAAAGACGAAAACCGCGCCATCATCAAGGGGATGCGTGAAAACCGATTAAGGAGTATTCTTCGTGGTGAAACGACGGCGGTTGACAAAAACTTCTACGTCCCCAACCACACTTCGATCAAGATTTCAACCAAGTAAGGAGACCTAAAATGGCTAATGCAGACCGACCAGTTGGCCTGGCTCCCGTCAAGCACCTCAACGGCATGACGTGGAATGGGACAGTCAACATGTACGTGATCCTAAGCACCGACAACGCAGTCTACGGAGTGGGGAGCGCAGTCAAAAGCTTCGCAGGCGGTGATGCAGACGGCATTCCGGCTGTCACCCTCGCTGCAGCAGGAAACATCCTCCGCGGCGTCATCGTAGCCGTAGTCCCGCAGGACCAATCCAGCCCCCCTGGCCCAATCCCTGCCTCCAAGTCCCGCAACTACTATGTCCTAGTGTGCGACGACCCAGAAGTCGTGTTCGAAATCCAAGCCAACAATGCGGGAGCATTCCCCACTTCGGACCTCAACGCCAACGCCAACATCGTTGTCGGCGCCCCAACCGGCATCAGCCCCCTCGCCACCACCGAACTCGATGCCTCGACCACCGATGTGACGGCCACCCTTCAGCTCAAAATCCTCGGCAAAGTCCAGCGCGCCGATGTCGACCTGACCGCCAACACGAAGCTCTTGGTGATGATTAACCAGCACGAATTGATGGGCGGCACGCTCGCAGTCGTCTAATAGAAAGGAGAACCAACCATGGCTATCGCAGGTATCATATCGACCGGAAACCACCCCAAATTCCTCTGGCCCGGCATTATCGCAATCTGGGGCAGAGACTACAACGACTACCCTCGCGAGTGGTCCCAGATGTTCGACGAAGAGTCGAGCGAGAAGGCATATGAAGAAGAGGTCAAAATCACCTCCTTCGGCCTCGCGCCAGTGAAGGCTCAGGGCGCGCAAATCACCTACGACTCCGAAGAGCAAGGTCAAGTTGTTCGCTACACCCACGTGACCTATGCTCTCGGCTACGCAGTCACGATGGAAGAGTTGATGGATAACCTCTACGAGAAGGTCACCCAAACCCGCACCCCTGCCCTCGCTCGAAGCCACCGAATCACCGAAGAGATCGTCGCCGCCGATGTCTACAACAACGCCTTCGACGCAGCCTTTCCTCTCTCGGACGGTGTCTCCCTTCTCAACGCCGCCCACCCCAACACCACAGGCGGCACATTCAGTAACATTCTCGCCTCCGCAGCCGACTTGAGCGAAACGGCCCTTGAAGACCTCGTAACCCAAATGAGCCTGGCGACAGACGACCGAGGCCTCATCATCGCCCTGAAGCCTAAGAAACTGATCGTCCACCCCAACAACTGGTGGAATGCAAATCGCATCCTCGAATCAGTCTACCAAAACGACACACCCGACAATGCAGTCAACGTCCTCAAGATGCAAAACACCATCCCTGAGGGTGTCATGCAATGCCACTACCTCGACGCACCCAACTCCTGGTTCCTGCGCAGCGACGCACCTCGCGGCCTCCGCCGCTTCACCCGCATGAAAGCAGTCATCGAGAAGGACAATGACTTCGGCACCAAGAATGCCCTCACCTCAGCCGTGCAGCGCTTCTCTGTCGGCGCATCGGACCCTCTGGGCCTGTTCGGCAGCGAAGGCCCGTAGGAGATCAGTCCATGCCCCTCAACACCAAAGGCAAGAAGATCAAGTCCAAGATGGAGCAAACCTACGGGAAGAAAAAGGGCGACTCCGTCTTCTACGCAAGCGAGAACAAAGGAACCATCAAGGGTGTGACAAAGAAAGCGAGGAAGCGATGAAAGGCGCAATCGGCCCAATGATGCTGAAGGGTATTGGCGGGGTCAAGGGCAGCAGCGGCAAAGTGAAGCTCCCCCGCCGCAAGTCCACTAGGGTTGTATCCACATCACAGTATCGCCAGAAGGGGAGAGGGAGATGAATAAATCCAGACGCGGCGATTATGGCAACGGACCAAACACTATCGCTCCCATCCCCAAGCGGCCCCCCACCACCCAAGCAGCCGGGAAGTCCACCCCACGCCCCAAAGCCGGTCCCTCGATGCCCTCCCAGTCCTACGGCTTCGCGGTAAGCGGCTCGACCGGCAGCGACAAGGGCCGCGCCCCCGGCGCCGGCATCGTCACCTACTCAAGCAAGGTCACAAAGAAGTAACCCACATCCCCCTCTACCACCCAAAGGAGCTACATCATGAGTTTCAGCACAAGTTTTCGAACCCAGCTAATGGGTGGCAGCTACTCCGTCCCAACCCGCAACGGCAAAATCCTCTTCGTCGACCCCAATGGGCTCGCCCCGCGCAGCTCCAATGGCGCAGCCTTCCAAACGATCCAGGAAGCAATCGACTCGATGACGACCGACACCGGGTCGACAATCTTCCTCTACCCAGGCTCCTACGACGAGAACCTCGTTGTTGCAAACATCAACTACCTGACCCTCGCAGGTGTCATCATTCCAGGCTACGCCAAGCCCGACATCGTCCCATCCTCCGGCCTGGCCCTCACTGTGACAGCTTCGCAGGGTATCGTCCTGCGTCACATGCGTTTTGCCGCCCCTGCAGCCGACACAGACCTTGTCCTACAGGAGGGCAATGGCTTCCTTATCGAAGACTGTGTATTCGACGGCGACTCAACGCAAGGCAACGCAAAAGGTCTCCTGCGCCTCAAAGGCAACGCAACGGACGACGCCTTCACCGCCAGTGAAGGAATCATCCAGAACTGCCTCTTTCGTGGCTCAGGCGGCCTTGGCCTAATCTTCGACACAGCGGAGCCCGCTGTAGGAGTCGGCGAAACGGATGTGACAGTACGGGGCAACATCTTCGTCGGTAACGACCAATCCGACATCGCCACCGCCGACACCGGCCCCGGCACATACTCAATCCAGCGCGGCGTAATCCACGGCAACATCTTCGAGACGAAGAACAAGACCAACTACATCGATCTGACCACTTCCAATGGCGGCGCCGCATCTGACCAAACGGGCATCATCTCAAGCAACTGGTTCGCTGCCGACGCAATCAACACCACACGTGTCGCCATGGTCGGCACCGGCTTCACCTTCGTCGGCAACTACGACACTGTTGGCGTGGTGGATGGCAGTGGGTTGGACTAGGCTAATCTACTAGGGGCTCCGGCCCCTCCTTTGAGGAGCTACCATGGCAAAGTTTGGGTGTCGCGGGACGTTGCTAGAAAGATTTCTCGCAAAAGTCGACAAGAACGGACCCGTCATTCGAGCTGGACTTACACCCTGCTGGTCATGGAAGGCAGCCACGTTCGACGGGATTCGCGGGGTAGTAAGGATCGCAAAAAAGAATGTGATTGCATCAAGACTTTCCTATCAATTACATAAGGCCGAAATACCCGCCGGAATTTGTGTTCTACATATTTGTGATAACGGCAATTGCGTTAATCCAGAGCATTTATGGTTAGGTACAAATCAAGACAATACAACTGATATGCTTTTGAAGGGGCGTGAAAGTAAGGGGGATTTGCATTCTATTAAGGTTAAATTGTCGTGTACCCCAGAATCGAATAGAAGGCGTGCAAGGCCTGGGAGTTTAAACGGGCGAGCGAATTTAACAAACACAGGTGTCATGGAGATTCGGGCTTATTTCAGCCAAAATTGCCGCATAAGTGATATTGCGCACTTTTTGGCTGTCCCAAAGTCCACGATTAACAATATTGTTAAACGGCACACTTGGAAGCATACTTAGTAGGAGGATATTGTGGTTGATCAAGTTAGCACACAAATTATAGCCGATGGCCCCAGAAATGCCATTTTGAAGTTCCTTTCCGTCTCGGACGGCACAGGTGAAACTGCAGTCCTCAAAGTGGACGTCAGCACCCTCAGCGGGATCAATGGCGTAGCCCCAAGCGAGGTCCAAATCCGCCACATCGACTACTCTCTCATCGGGATGAATGTCCAAATCCTCTGGGACGCCACCACCGATGTGCTGTGCTGGGAACTCACCCCCGACCAAGATAACGATCTAGACTTCCCCTACTACCTCCCCAACAATGCAGGCGCAGGCAAGACAGGGGACATTCTCTTCACCACAATAGGCGCAAGCGCAGGCGATACATACTCTATCGTCCTCCATCTCATCAAGGTCTACCTATAGCCCTAGAGGAGTCTGCATAGATGAGCGCAAAGTACTTCCTCGACGTAGGCTGCGGCTTCATCCCCGGCCGCTCCATCGTCAACATCTTCGGCAATGTGTTCAATGTGATGGGCACTCAGGTGCCTTGCACGCTCTGGCCCCCGGCCATACCCTACATATTCCCTGTGGCAGGCGAAACATGGCGCATCCGTTCCACCTCCCCCAACGATTCAGCAAGTGGGAGTGGCGCCCGCGCTGTCGTCCTCCAAACCCTCGACCCAACCTACACCCAGACATCCCAAGTCGTGGCCCTCGACGGCACCAACCCAGTCACCCTCCCCGGCGGCGCCAACTACTTCCGCCTCAACTCGATGCTTGTCATCGACTCAGGCTCCAGCCACATCAACGAAGGCGACATCATCCTCGAATCCATCGGCGGCGGCCTAACCCGTGGCTTCATTGGGGCAGGGATCGGCAATTCTCTCGCCTTCGTCTACACAGTCCCCGCTGGCCACAACCTCTGGATTCCCAACTTCTTCACCAACTCGGCGAAGAGTGGTGGCGGTCAAACCACTTGGCGTAGCGCCTCCCAACTAGGCTTCCCCAACGGAACCTCCATCGTAGGCGGCACGCAGGCGTGGGAAACAGGCGCCATCCCCATTGTCGTCCCGTCAGGCTTCACAATCCCCGAGAAGGTGGACTTCGACTTCCGGGTCATCGAGGTTGGCTCGAATGGGATCAATATCAACTTCCAAGTGACAGGCATCCTCACGGATCTGACCCACCCATCCGTCATCCAGCGCTTGCCCACAGCTTGGACCGAGTATTGAACAATTATGAATGATATCAATCACTTCTTGGAGCAGTCATGGTCCCCATCAACCTAGATTGGACCCAATTCAAAGGCTTCGTCACTCAGTACGCACTGACGATCGACTACGCTCCGGAGGGGGCCCACTACTTCCTCTTCTCCTCCAACGGTTCGGTCATTCTCTCTGCCTACATCACCGACCCAACAGACGTCACCGACTTCGAGACCAACTATAAACCCTTCGCCTTCGAAGTCTCCATTCCTCCCGGCGATGGTGGCCCCGGCACCTTGGTCGTACAGGGAACAACCCCATGGGCCTGCTCGATCACAGGGTCGCAGACGCTGCCAACAGGTGCCTCCACTGCGGCCAAGCAAGACACAGGCAATGCCAGCCTAGCCTCAATCGACGGCAAAACACCAGCGCAGGGTCAAGCCCTCATGGCCGCCTCCTCGCCCGTAGCTATAGCGAGCAACCAATCTCCTCTCCCTGTATCGCAGAGCGGCTCATGGCTAGTCGGTGCTGGCCAAGCAGGCCCCTGGTCTGTTGGTCAATCCGGCGCATGGACCATTGATGCTACCCAAAGTGGTCTATGGTCTGTGTCCGTTAGCGGCACTGTCGCTGCCTCCCAAAATGGAGTGTGGACAGTCGGAGTAAGCGGCACTGTCCCCATTAGCGCCGCCGCCCTCCCACTCCCAGCAGGCGCTTCCACCGAAGCCACACTTGCAGCCCGCAACGCAGAGGCTACCCAACTTCTCGTCAAAGCCAAGACCGACAACCTAGACGTTCTGCTTAGCACCCGCGCGACTGAAGCAACCCTCTCAACGAGAGCATCCGAAGCAACGCTTGCGGCGCTCAACACGAAGGTCCCCTCCCAGGGCCAAGCTGCAATGGCCGCAAGCATCCCTGTCGCCATCGCATCCGACCAATCCGTCTTCTCAGTCAGCATCGGCTCCTCGACCGGCAAGACCATCGTCGGGAAGACTGCAACATTGGCCACCACCGCCACCACCGCTGACCAAGTGGTCCTCACATACACAGTCACAAGCGGGAAGACCCTTTATTTGCTCGGCTGGGATTGGCAAGTAGCCCACACAACCCTCGACCATGCCGATGACGACTTCGGCAACATCTCTCTCGAAACGCCTAGTGGCACGAAACTTCAAACCTGGTTCGCACGCGGCGCAGGGAAGGATGGCTTCAGTCAAGTGCTTTCTGAGCCCCTACCCATCCCCGCCGGCACAGTCATTCGCTTCGTGGTGACACCATCTGCAGTCACAAGTACGACGTGGGTTGCCAACGTGATTGGATACGAGAAAGCGTAGGGAGAATTGAATGCTAACCCAAGAGCGCCTCAAAGAGTTGGTTCGGTATGATCCTGAAACGGGTACTTTTACGCGGCTTGTCAACAAAAAACGTGCGCGTGCTGGCGCTTTGTGTGGATCGCTTTCTACGCACTCAAATCCATATGTCGAGTGTCGCATAGACGGTAAGCTTTACAGACAACATCAGCTTGCCTTTTTATACATGACTGGGGAGTGGGCAGAAACTGTAGATCATATAGATGGCTGCAGTCGCAACAATCGGTGGGTTAATTTACGAGCAGTACCACAATCAGCCCAGAATCTAAATGCAAAACGTAATCGTGCTAATCGGTCTGGTTTAATGGGGGTATTTTGGGATCGCGGTGCTTACATGACATACATCGACATTGCAAATAAACGCCATTACTTGGGCCGGCAAACAGATTTTTTCGAAGCTTGCTGCGTACGTAAAGCTGCAGAACTTCGCTACGGTTTCCACCCTAACCACGGGAGAAGCTAATGGGACAATACAATTACTTTAAGCTTGGTGATTGGCAAGCGTGTTGTGACGTTTGCGGCCTCGTACGCAAAGCCTCCATGCTACGCCTCACTTGGGATGGGCTCCGTTCATGCCATCTCTGTTGGGAACCAAGAAACAGCCAGGACTACGTGCGCGGCGTCCCCGACCCCTCCGGTGTGCCCTGGTCCCGTCAACGCGCCCCACTCCAATTCGTCAACATGGCTACACGCCCCGATGGTGAAGTGGCGCCTGTAACACCCCTCCCGGAGGATTCATAATGTCCAGTTCATTCGGCTTGACCTTCACCCGCAACGACCTCATCAAGGCTGTGCTGCGCGCTCTCGGTGTCATTGGCCAGACCCAAGCCCCCTCCCCCGAAGACTATACCTTCTGCTCGGAAGCCCTCAACCTCATGCTCAAGGCATGGGTCAACAAGGGCGCGACACTGTGGAAGATTAAGGAGATCGTTGTCCCCATGGTCGAGGGCGTGGCTGTCTACCCCCTTGGCCCAACAGGTGGCTACTTAGCCACAGCAGCAGTCACCATTACCGACGGAGGTACAGGCGGCTCGGCCGGCACCTACGCGCTCGGCATCACCGACGCCGGAGGCGGCACCGGCGCAACAGGCACCTACACTATCGCTGGAGGCACAATCACAGCCGTGTCCATCACCGCCGCCGGCTCCGCCTACATCACCCCTATTCTCTCCTTCCCCAGCGGGGGCATCCTCAACCCCACCATCACTATCGTCCCTGTCGGCCTCACCACTGCCCGCGTGCAGCGCATCCTCGACCAGGGCAATTTCATCCGCAACAACACCACAAGCTACGACCAACCCATCTTCATGCTGAGCCGCTCCGACTACAACCGGATGGGCAACAAATCCACCAATGGAACCATCCCCAGTCAATTTTGGTACGACGTTGCCTTCTCCACCACAGGCTCTGTCTCCAACTCCAACGGCAACCTCTACGTCTTCACTGTGCCTGGAGCGCAAATCAATCACTCGATGCACTTGATGGAGCAACAAATCATCAGTGACACGACCGGCGCAACTGAGCTATTCGACTTCCCGCAGGAATTCCTCAATGCGCTGAAGTGGGGGCTCGCTTACGAAGTCCTGCCAGACTATGGGGTAGACCAAACCACAGAAAAACGGATTACAGAGAGGTACCAACAGTCCATAGCAGAAGCTTTTGCTTTTTCAGTGGAAGAAGCGAGCACATACTTCAGCCTGGATACTAGGGCACGTTAATGGAAACCAAAAGGCTAGAGCTATCTCAGATTTTAGCCACTAGAGATAGTACAGTCTCTAAAGACGGCCTATTAAGCAACTGCTATCGAGAGAACACGCCTCTAGGCCCGATGATCGTGAAGCGCGCAGGCTACTCCATCCGCGATAGCTTCGGCGTAGGCTGCGCCCAAGGCGGCATCACTTACGATGGCGAAGCTGTCTGGGTCATTGATGACGAACTCGCCACAGGCGGCGCAGGCATCCCTGTCCTTGGAGGCTTCTCTGCCGCCACCACACCCCCTAAACCCACAGCCGGCTCATCCGTCGGCACAGCCCACGGCAGCTATCTTGTCTCCCACGGCGGCAACCTCTTCGCTATTGGGGGCCGCGACAATGGCGACACCCAAATCAGCGTCTACAAGTCCCTCAATAATGGGACAAGCTGGTCCACGATCTCTACCCCCTGGACCTCAACCGCCATCGGCAACAACGGCTCAGCCTCAAGCAACTCCCAACTAGCTGTCTCATTCGGCGGGAAGATCTACGCCTTAGGCATCACAGCCTCGCGGGCAGTCCAGTCAAGCCCCGATGGTGTGGCCTGGACACAAGAAACTGCCGATTTGTCGGGTGGCGGCACGCTCTTCAGCCAAGCCCTCATAATCCACAACAGCCTGCTTTACGCATTCCTCAGCAGCGCATCCGGCGCATTCCAAATTTGGTCATCCTCCAACGGTGCAACATGGCTGGCAGTAAATGCCGGTGTAGCTCTGCTGGCAAACCGTGTCGGCTTCAATGTGTGGTCCCTCAGCAACAAGTTGTATGTCGGCGCCGGCATCGTAAGCGGCGCTACAGTCAAGAACGATGTCTGGGTTTCATCCGACGATGGAGCGAACTTCGTTCTTCTTGTCGACCCGGCAGGCTTCCCCGCGCGATGGGGAGCCTCCGCATGGGTCTCGAATGGCCGCTTGTGGATTGGTGGCGGGGCCACGAACGCGGGCGCTTCGGTCCTCCTCAACGATGTCTATGGCTCAAGCGATGGGAGCGCGTGGCTTCTTGCATCCGCCTCCTCTGCTTGGACCACCCGCAAGGCGGCTGGCTCAACTGTCCATAATGGGGCGCTCTATATTGGTCCGGGCGAAACTTCAAGCGCAATCCGCGATGGGCTCTTCTTCGCCACGCCAACGGTTTCAACTTCGATCCCCCTAACCCCACCCCCAGCGACCTCATGCCTGCCGTTCCAGATGACCCTCATCCCGGCGACCTTAACCACCCCAACAGCGATCTTCCTCAAGAACAACGAGGTTGCTTACTACTACAACGGTCTCTCAGTCACACGAATCACCGATGCCGACTACCCTCCTTCGACCGTCTACGGCGTCGTCTATCTCGACGGCACAATCTACGTGATGAACTCCCGCGGGGTTATATTCGGCTCCGACCTCAATGCCCCAACCTCCTGGACCGCGACGAACTTCATCTCGGCGAATGCCGAGGCCGACGCAGCAGTAGCCCTCGTCCGCCAGCTCAACTATGTTGTCGCATTCAAGGACTTCTCAACTGAGTTCTTCTATGACGCGGGCAATGCGACAGGCTCGCCGCTCTCCAAGGTCCTCAATGCACTCCTCGAGATCGGCTGCGCCTCGGCAGGCTCTATTGCCTTCAGCGACAACACCGTCTACTTCATGGCCAACTCCCGCCAGAAGGGACGTTCCATCATGAAGCTTGAGGGTTACACCCCTAAATACATCTCCAACCAATACATCGACCGGGTGCTGAATGGGGATAGCCTCGCCGAGGTATACGCCTTCGTCGTGAAGACGAATGGGCACTTCTTCTACGTCCTCACCCTCGTTACGAGCGCCATCACACTAGTCCTCGATGAAGTGACCGGTGAGTGGCACACTTGGTCTCACTTGACCGCCGCCGCACCTGTTTCAATCGTCAGCGCAGTTGTCCAGGCCGATGGCTCGATCCTCGCAACGACGAGTGCTCCGCATGGCCAGGCCGATGGGAATGTTGTGACAGTAAGCGGGGCAACGCCAAGCACAGCAGATGGAGAATTCAACCTCCGCTATGACTCAAGCTCAATGTCGACCTCCCAGTTCACCTACACCCCCACAACTGCAGTAAGTGGGGCTATCACAGGGACAATCCTCGGCACCTTCTACACTGAATCATATTTCCCCGGAGTCTACTATGCAAAGGGAAGCGGCGCAGACCTACTCCTTGACATCGACACCGGGGATGTCTACACCTTCGACCCAGCGCTCTACCAAGACAAGGGCCTCCCAATCGATCTCCTAATCCGGACAATGCTCAACGACTTCGGCCTGATGGCATCGAAGCGGTATAATCGATTCGAGCTTGTTGGGGATAAAGTAACCACAAACATCCTTGTTCGCTACTCTGACGATGATTACCAATCCTGGTCCCTTTACCGAACTATCCCGATGGCGCAGAAACGGGCAAAGATATCGAACCTGGGGAGTGGCCGCAGGAGGGCCTTCGGGCTCCGCCACACAGAAAACACCCCACTCCGCCTCTCGACAGCGGAGATCGACTTCGATGTTGGGTCCTTTTAGAGGAGCACCCTAATGCTATCTTTCGCAAACCCCTACACCGGCGGGACCTCCGCGACAGGGAGTCCCGACTTTCAGCAAATGCTCCAGCGCGTCCGCCAGGACCCGAGCGCTATTTCGGGGAATCTGCGGAACCAACTAATTCAGTATGGCTACCTGCAGGGCGACGCGGTTCAATCAGGCACTAATCCACAAGCGGGAGCAATGCCCCTTACAGGGATGCCGACGGCGCTGCAAGCCGGGGCAAGTGGCGCGGCAGGGACAGCTTATGGAGGAGGGACGGGAGCGGGCGCAGGGGGTGCAGCAGGAGCAGGCCCATCCTCCGCCACCCTCCTCCAATCCGCTGCCGCCACTGCTGACCCCTGGGCTGCCCAACGTGGCCAATACCAAACCCAACTCAACAACCTCATGCAGGGTGGCGCCAGCGCAGTAGCGAATGATCCCTCAGTCCAAGCCCGAATGAAGGGTGGCACCGATGCGCTTGCTCGCTCCATGGCTGCACAGGGATTCCTCGGCTCTGGGAACATCCTGGAAGAGCTTCAGAAGAAAGGCCAAGACATCGCAGGCCAAGAGTATGGAAACCAATTCAATCGCCTTGCAATGCTCGCAGGAGTGAATGCAGGCTCTCCTGCCTCCTCGGCCGGCATCCTTGCCCAAATCCCAGGCCAGCAACTCGCTGAGCAGCAGACAGGATTCAATCAGGCAGTCCAAACGCAGAAGCTTCCATACGAACTCACAGCATTGCAAAATGGCGCCCTCCAGGGCCAACAGCAAGTAGGTGTGGGTGAGATGCAAAGCCAGTTGCTGCAACAACAAATGCAACAAATGCGTGATGCGCAAAACCGCCTGTCCCTCGTTCAACAGCAGGCGAATATGCCTAAGGGGTTCCTGGCATGAGCGCAGACTCCCTTCTTCAATTCTTGGCGACGCAGACCCGGAACTACCAAGGGGATATCACGGCAGAGGAAGATCGCCAGCGCCAGCAGCAAGTCGCGCAATCGGCCTCTGTAGAGGCACAAAGGCAGAAGATTCTAGCACAGGCCAATGAGCCAACTGCCCTGCAGAAGATGTCTCAAGAGAGCGGACAGTACTCTGAAGCGAAGTTGCGGGAGCAACAAGGGCGGGGCCTCGCAGCGACAGGGAATGCTTACAGTGATGCCAGGCTAAGGGACCAACTGGGCATGCCTCCCGCCGGAACAAGTCCGGCGCACCCGCTGGAGAACTATCTAGGCGGCGTCCAGTCTCAGGACGAGTATCGCCCTGCGATGTTGCAGTACTTGGCAAGCGGTGGGAAGAAGCCGAAGTGGTTCACCGGGAACTATGAAGTCGACAAGCCGAATATCGAGGCTGCGATCTCAGCCACAATGACCCCAAAGGAGCAGGCTATCCGGCAAGAGGCCCAGACAAAGATGGTCGACTTGGAGGAAGCCCGGCAGGCCCGTATCCAACTTGCGAAAGAGGTGGAGCTTCGACGGAGTCAGGATGCTGCATTGAAGCGTGAGGGCATCAAGGCGCAGGCGAGTATTCCAAAGAGGGAGGACAGGCTGCAGGCGCTCCAAGTCTTGGGCGGGATTTTGGGGGAAGGATTTGGAAGATTGTCGCTTCAGGCCCAAGACGCGGCCGCGGCCAAAGCTGCCTCAATTGCGAAAGCAAAGGTGGGCACCCCGGAAGCCCAGGGTGTGGATTTCGAATCCCTCCTTTCGGATGCCTACAATGAGATGATCTCCAAGGGCGAACTGCGGATGCCCCAGGCGGGATCGTTCTTCAACTTGATCGGCTCAGGTCCAGTCTTTGACCAACCTGCAGCATTTAAGCCTGGTGGAATGGCGCAACCTGCGCCCCAAGCAGCCCCCAAGGCTCCCGCCCCTGCAGCCCCTAAGGCTGGCGAAGTCCAGCAAGGCTATCGCTTCAAAGGGGGCAATCCCGCTGACCCAAAATCCTGGGAGAAAGTGTAGTGGCTGGGCCATGGGAGCAGTATGGGGGGATGGAAGAACCTGTCCCGCAGGAGGGGTATAGCTATGGGCAACTACCCGAGCGAGTAGCTCAATCCCCTGAAGAAGTAGCCCAAACTGCCCAAATAGAAGCGCGAGATCAAACGAAGAATCTTGGGCGAGTTAACGAGGAGCTTGCTCGGAAGGGGCTGGTAGAGAAGCAAACAGGCCCATTGAAAGAAGAGCAAACACGCTTATCAATGGCGCTTGCTTCAGATAAGTTGGAAGCTAATGGGCCATGGTCTCAGTATGCTGCGCCGGAGGCCGCTGCCCCAGCCGAGCCGCAGGGCTTCATGGAGACCCTCAAAAACCCATGGCAGTTGTGGACGCAGGAGTCGCTGCCAGCCCATCTAGCCAGTGCCTACAAGAAAGGAGTCTTCGATAAGCCTGTCGGGGAGTTGGTGCATGGTGCAGCCGAGGCTGTGAAGGACTTCTCTGTGAAGGGTCTTGTTGAAGCAGCGAAGGCGAATCCTGGGAGATTCGCGGGCGAATTCGTAAACACAGTTGTTGCGGACCCATACCTCCTTCTTCCGGTCTTCTGGGAGGCCCTTGGTGGGCGACTGGCTATCGCAGGTGGCAGCATGGGCGCAAAGCTAGGCGCAACAGCAGCGAAGGTTGGGGCGGCAGTCGGGCGCGCAGCCGAAGTAGGCCTCACAGGCGCAGGCGTCGGTGGTGCCGTCTCTGCAGCAGATCAACTCGACAAAGCAGGCTTCATCGACCCATCAAAGCTCGGCCAGGATATGAAAATCGGCGCAGCTATGGCTGCAGGACTTAGTGGGATGCTCACTGTCGGCGGCATGATGGTGAAGGCGAAGCCAAGTGGGTTGGCTGACGAAGTCGCAGCAGCAGTAGCGAGGGGAGAGGATGCCATCAATGCGGCGCGGGACTCTCTTGTGAAGGGGGGAATGGAGAAGTCGAAGGCCCAAGACCTCGCCGATGCAGCCGCCCCCTACCGAGATGAAGCAGCAGCTGAGCGCCTGGCAGCGCAAGAGCGCATCACAAGTGGGGAGGCAAAGGGGCATGGTGAAGAGCCATCCGCACTCGCAGCGAGAGAGGAGTTCCTCTCAGCAAAGAAATCCCTCACACCCAGTCAGGCGAAAGAACTCACGGACATTCAAGCCTATCGGAGTGTGTTGCCCGAGCTGGGCGTAGGGGAGAAAGCAGCGGACGTGATGACACCCTCCCAAGCCAAGGCGTGGATTGAGCGCAAGCTCCCCGAAGCGCCGCTTGACACATTCGCCAAGATAGAGGGGCCGAAGGTTTTAGAGGAGGCACAGCCACCTGCACCCGGACCCAAAGAACGCAGCTTTCCCGATACCACTGTAACAGATATAACAGACGCCCTCCGAGACCGATCCATAGGACAAAAAATAGGGAAGGCAGAACGGGATGAAGTTCGTTTATACATGAGCGAACTCACGAAAGGGCCAGTTTCTAATGCAGTTGGGGAGAAAATCTCGGAAGCTGCTTCCGCAGCGAAAGGCGGAGCAGACTTTGAGGAGGTTATCAAGCATCTGGAAGATGCGCATCAAAAACACCTACAAGACCTGCGCGGGGGAGCTGCTAATGAAGCCTTCCCTAAAGTCGATAAATCTCTGCAAAAGTTTACCAGAAAAGCCGCAGCGCAGATGGAGGCTGAGCGGCGTGGCTTGCCGCCTGGGTGGAAGGAGCGTGGTGTCTTCGACCCTGAGATGGCTAAGTGGGTTGCAGTTGGTCTAGGGGGCGCAGCCCTCGGCGGCTACTTGAGCGATGACAAAGGGAAGGGGGCAGCAATCGGTGCAGCCCTCGCGCTTGGTGGGGGGCTTGCAGCCAAAGCTGGGAGGCACTTAGTGAGCGAAGGGATGGAGAAGCTCGGCCAGGCCCGCGAGCGCTTCGCCGCCTTAAAGCGCGACCCGGCAATTGCAGGACAGATCGACAATATCATGAGTGCGCACGAAGCAATGACTGCGGGAATTAGCCTCGCATCGGATCGCTTAGCCTACGCGATCAAGGAACTTGTGCCGGATGCTGCTGCGCGTGAGCAACTTATCCACGCGATTCAAGGTGGGCATGTTGAGCAGCTAAAGGGGAATACTCGTGCGGCGGCTGAGCTATTCCAAAAAGAGATGGCCGAATTTGGGGACGCAGCGCAAAAAATGGGCGTCCTTGACGACCTTATCGACGACGGAAGCTACGTAACCCAACTGTGGAAGGATGAGGGCAAAGCGCGGGCTTACTACAAGTCAGTGAGTGGAACGAGTCGCTTTGCGGAGGACCGCCTGATCCCTTCATACGCAAAAGGGATTGAACTAGGCCTAGAGCCCCAGACCTTGGACATTGCCGAAATTGCTCGCATCTATGGCCGAAGTCTTGGAAAGTCTATGGCGAATAAAGAGCTGCTTGAGACCCTCAAAACCACAAATGTCGTCGGTGTTGGTGAAGATGCCCGCCTCGCGGCTATCCGTAACAAAGCAATCAAGGCGGCGAAAACAGAGAAACAACTTAAAGCAGCTGAAGCACTTCCTGATCGTCCTAGACCCGTAATGGATCGAGCAGATGCCCCTGCGGACTACGCCCCGCTACCAGGCCCGCAGATGCAAGGGATGCTTGTCCATCCGGACATGGCCCCGTCGCTTTCCTATCTATTCCACGCAACCAGCATCCCTGCCTACCTGCAAGCTGCAACTGCGGTGAGTGCAGCAGCAAAGCAAGGTCTCTTGAACTTCAGCGGCTTTCACATCAAGTCGCTACTTGAAGTAGGGCTAGGCATTGGTCTCGGCCTCGGCTCGCCCAAGACCTTGACCAAGATCCCCGCAATGGTGGAGATGCTGCGGAAGGGCAAAGCAGGGGACTTCGTCGATCAAGCAATTCGAGGGGGCTTGAAGGTTGATGCGCATGGATTCGATATGGACACCAGCGCATGGGCTAAGCTATCGGATGCTCTTATCTCAGGCCTGGAGAAAATCCCTGTTGCAGGGAAGGTTGCCTCCCTCCCTGTCAAGGGAGTCGCAAAGCTGAGTGAGGGCCTCAACCATTTCCTATGGGAATACCTCCACCCAGCAATTAAGCTCGCCACCGCGAATGTGGCCTACACTAAGGCGCTTGAGCGGGAAGCAGGCAAGCTCGCCAAGGATGCAACCTACAAAGCCCTCTCGCCAAGCCAAGTCATGCGTGAGGTTGCGGGTGCAACGAATGACCTCTTCGGTGGGCTGAATTGGCGCCAAGTGAGCGGGGAGATTGAGTCGAAGTTCTTGCACAATCTCTCTGCCAGTATGACCAACCCAGAGGGGCTACGCCTTCTACGCGTTGGCCTACTCGCCCCAGATTGGGTAACCTCCACAGTCCGCGCTGGCTACAAAGGAATGAAAGCGACAGCCAAGTCCGCAATCCCTGGGACAAAGCTGTCCGTAGCCGAGGACATCTACCGCAGGTACTTCCTCGGCGGCGCACTAATGACAGCGGCAGTCATGGAGGGGCTCCAGCAGCATTTCACCGGAACCCACTTCTGGGACAACAAGGACCCAACAATGGTCTATCTGCCGGATGGCCGCACTATTCAGGTCGCGAAGCATTTCACAGAGATCTTCCATTGGCTGCAAGACCCAACTGGCACAGCTGTCAACAAACTCGGCTATGTGCCAAAGGAGGCTGCAGCTCAGCTACTCGGCAAGGAGTATATTTCCACAAAGGGTGCCCCTCCAATGGCGGATCAATCCATTCCCGGCCGAATCGGTCACGCCGTAAAGGGAATGCTACCAATTGGAGTGCAAGAGGTCGCCCAAGGACGTGGTGCTGAAGCAGTCTCCGGTGCCCTCGGCGTACCCATCCACGGGCGCTCACTACAGGAACGCGAGGAAGCAAAGCGCAGAACACGAATGGAAATCGCCCGCCGCCGTCAACGACAATCGAAAAGGATCACTCGATGAACCAAGTCCCGAGCATGATGGAGTACATACTTGCGCAGCAAGGTCGGCAGGAGCCCTCCGAGGAGGAGTTGGCGCTCCTTGCAGCCTCACGTGGCGAACAGCCGATGCAGATGGCCGCGAATGCGCCGGATTCGAAGGGGTCATTGCTACAGCGATTGTTTGGGCGGCCGCAGCAGCCAGCCCCTCCGCAGCCGGGCGAGCGAAAGGCCGATGAACTTGTTGCCCCCGGCTCAATGGGCGACCAACTGCGCCAGCGCCGGTTAGAACAGGAGCGGATGCTCAAGGAGCAAGCCGGACTCCAGCCCGAGGACATGCTCATGGCGCAAGCGCCTGATGCCTATGGCGGGGTAAGCGCACAAACTCGGGCAGCGATGGACCGCCTTGGCAAAGATGTCGGCGGGGATATGTCGGACTTGGTTGTGGGGGGTGGCGCCATGCCGGCTGCGCCTGGCGCAGCACCAGCGCAGCAGAGTGTGCGAGGGAAGCAGACTCCGAAGCAAGAACAGCAACTCATCGACATGCTCAAGGCACGAGGGATGAGCGAGAAAGAGGCGCGCATGCGGGCGAAGTCGGTGATTTGATGGCGCGTTTTTCCTCCTTACCCCCTCCACCAACTGGCCAGACAATTGCTGACCTGGACATCAAGCGGGACAAGGACCAGAAAGTCACGGATGTAATCCCCCGAACTAACTGGACTTGGCAAGATTTTTTCCAGCGCCTATGGGAGAAACTCGCTACCCTCACAGTCCTGCCCACGCTCGGCTCAAGCAACCAACTCCTCGGAGTCAATAGTGCTGGGACGGATATAGAGTACAAGACCCTCGGGGTGCAGGGTGTTGCTGGCACACTACCAGCTACCAATGGCGGCACCGGCTTTAGCTCCTACGCTGTCGGGGACATCCTCTACGCGAACACCACAACGACGCTCGCCCGCCGAGCCGACGTAGCCGATGGCCAAGTGTTCGCAAGTCAAGGTGTAGGCGTTACGCCTATCTATCGCACACTCGCCTCCTTGGGCTTCGCGATTGATTATCCAAGTCTGATCGCAGCCCCGCCTGTGGCCTCCGGCACCGACGCAATTGCTATCGGTCATGGCGCTCTAGCCTCTGGCTCTCCCTCCATCGCAATTGGCCTCAATGCACAAGCTACAGGAACAAACGCCAAGGCGATTGGGCAGAATGCTGTAGCGTCCAACACTGCTGCTATTGCGCTGGGCTTTGGCGCAACCGCAAGCGGACTCAACTCTCTAGCGAAGGGGGTTAGCGCTACAGCAAGTGGCAGCAACTCTGTCGCAATTGGACAGAGTGCTCAAGCAACCTTCGCCAATGCATTGGCATTGGGCCAAAGCGCTTCAGCAACAGGAACCAATGCCGCTGCAATTGGACTATCGGCCAGTGCGAGCGCTACGAATGCCTTGGCCGTAGGCCAGAACGCAGTAGCCTCGGCAGCAGAAACAGTCGCCATTGGCCACGCAGCCTCCTGCACTTTCTCCAACTCAATCGCTATCGGCCCAAGCGCAGGGTGCGGCGCATCCAACACAGTCGTTATCGGCAACGCGGTCAACAACGGCAATGCAAGCATCAGCATCTCTGCCTCTCCTACACCCATTTTGCTAAGCAACGCGCAGAACGCCGTCCATATCGGCACGTACAGGAATGGCGGCCAACCCTTCGGCGCGAATGGCGCCGTCAACAATTTCGTCAGCCTCGGCACCGGCTCCAACACAGACTTCGCAGGCGAGTGCTCGTGGAGCCAAGGCAACTTCGTCGCGGGTACATCCGGGACCGCCAAAGTCGGCATGTTCCCGATGCGGGCGCAGACTACGAATGCGACTCTCACACCACTTGGCTGCGCCACGAGCGCGAATCCGACAGGTGTTAATCCTGGCGGCCAGATTGTTCTGGTGGATAACTCGTCTTGGGACTTCGACATCAACATCATCGCGCGGCGGACGGATGCGCACTCCACCAACGCTAGCTGGAACTTTCGATTCTCCGCGAAGCGGGATACAGGAGTGGGCTCCGTCGCATTCGTGGGCTCGACAGTCAAAACCATCCTGACCAAGGACGCAGGCGCAGCTACATGGGACGTGGGCGCTGCAGTCGACACCGGGACCGGGGCGGTCTATCCTACTGTCACAGGGGAGGCCGGCAAGACGATTCGTTGGGTTGGTAATGTCCGGATGACAAAGATTATGGAATCGTAGTCCACCCACACAGGAGCCTACATGAGCATCACCACAGATCACCCAAACGAGACACTGATCCCCGCGTCTGGAGACTTGACCATCACCGGCAACCTCATCATCAGCGGGTTGACGGCCAGCAGCGCTGTATCCACGGATGCCTCCAAGCGGCTCATCTCCGCAGTTGGCGGCACCGAGATTTCCCTCATGTTCGAAGCAGCCCTAGTCTACTGACATGTTCACTCTCGACAACACTACCACCTCCCTCGAAGTCGTCCTCGCGGGCGCAATCACGACGAACCAGCTCCCCATCGTTGTCTCGTTCGCGGACAAGACCACTACGACATTCACGCCGGGCAAGACAACCTCTGCCACGAATAGCACCAGCACTGTCACGATTGCCGCCGCACCAGCAGCCTCGACACAGCGCGAAGTCCATAGCATCAACATCTACAATGCCGACACTGTCGCCGCGATCATTACAGTGCGGGAGAACGACAACGGTACATTGCGCATCTTGGTCAAGATCACCCTCTCGGTAGGAGACACACTTACCTACACGCACGCCCATGGGTGGGTAGTCACCGACTCAAGCGGCAATTGGAAGACAGTCCCTGGGTTGGTTGTCTTGACCTCCCAGGTCACTGGTGTCCTTCCGGTCGCAAATGGGGGCACAAGCCTCACTGAAGCGATTCCTCCGGCTTGTGGGAGGCTTACGTTCGTCAGCACCACGGCGATCAAATTCGCCCCTTACAACGGTGACCTCATCAAGATCAATGGTGCACTCTTCCAAATCCCCTCCGCAGGTATAGCCGGCGTTGCCAACACATCCGTCTTCGTAAATGGGACCGGTGGGCAGAACCTCGCCGCCTCCACCCTCTACTATGTGTATGCGTTCAGCAACTCCGGCACTGTCACGGCGGACTTCTCCACCACCACGCACGCAACATCCAGCACAGCCGGCAATGTTGGTGTTGAGGTGAAGTCTGGGGATGATACTCGAACTCTTGTAGGGATGATTCGCACAAACGGTTCATCGCAGTTTGCCGACAGCCTCACGCAACGATTTACAGTTTCATGGTTTAACCGCCGATTACTCGGCACTATGAATGTCTTCACCGCCAATCGCGCGCTCGCCACATCGGCAGCTTGGGCGGAGATAAACACAGAAGTACGGGTGGAGTTCATAACTTGGGCGGAGGAGGCTGTGGTGACTAACTTGGGCGGAGGAGCATTTTTGAATGTCATTACCGACCAAATCTATATTGCACTCGCTTTCGATGGAACAACCCCAGAAGAAGGTAGCTTTGTTATCAGTGCCACATTAGCAATTATTTCGGTGGGGTTGGGCCAAACAAAGAATGGGCTAGCGGAGGGCTACCACTATGCAACGGTGCTTTCCTTCGCTCAGTCAGGTACTGGAGGGGGTTCTATTCATGGCACTGCAACAGCGGGTAAACGAACTGGCCTTTCTATCGGGATTCGAGGATAGTCAACAGATGCAGCAATGAAAGGAGCAATCCTATGGCCCCGAAGCGCCGAACCACAGATCGATCCAATTGGGCAGTCAGTGCCCTCAAGGCGGCTATCACTATCTTCGCGACGGGGGTGCTGGGGTTTATTGGCTCGTGGGGGGTGGGGCTCGGCACATCGGTCGCGAAGTTGAAGGAGGATGTAGAAGTGCTGAAGGAGAAGGAAGCAATGACCGTCAACTTGATCTATCCCCAACTGCTAGAGCAGACAAAGCAACTGCGGGAGGAGATTAAGGAGTTGCGGCGGGATGTTCATCAACTGAGGAAGCCATAGGAGGATACCTTGATCGAAACTTTGCTCGGCGGACTATTGGGTGGACTTCTGCGCTTGGCGCCCGAAGTCATGACTATCTTGGATAAGAAGGATGAGCGCAAGCATGAGCTGGCGATGTTCGACAAGCAACTAGAGGCCGATAAGCAGAAAGGTGCGCAGGCTCTAGCTGAGGGTGCACAAGTGCAGGACACTGCGCGTATTACGGGTGGACTTGCTGCACTCATGGAGGGCATCAAAGGGCAGAGCCAGCTTACAGGTGTGAAGTGGGTGGACGCCGTTAATCAAACTGTCCGCCCATTTGCGACGTACATCTTGCTGTTTTTGTATGTCGGCGCGAAATGCGCTACGATGTACTCACTACATCACAGTGGCATTGCCATCCCCACAATACTACAGATGTCGTACGGACCCGAAGATGAAGCTATGCTTTCGGGGTGCCTGAATTTCTTCTTCCTCAATCGTATCTTTGACAAACAGAAGACGCAGTGATGGCCAACGAAGGCAAAGCGCTCGTGCGCCACTTCGAGGGGCTGCGCCTTGTGGCGTATCGCGACCCAGTTGGTATCCTTACTATTGGATACGGCTCCATCCATGGGGTGCATAAGGGGATGCGTATCACAGCACCCGAAGCTGAAGCGCGCCTTGCGGTGGATTGGGAGATAGCCATGCGTGCAACGCTGCGTCTTTGCCCTAGGCTAGAGGGGCGACGCCTTGAGGCTATTGCTGATTTCACTTTCAACCTCGGCGCGAGCCGCCTTGCAGCATCCACCCTCCGACGTCGCCTCAACCGTGCTGATTGGCAAGGCGCAGCGGATGAATTGCGCAAGTGGGTCTTTGCCGGCGGGCGCAAGCTTCCTGGCCTGGTTGCTCGCAGGGAGGCTGAGCGTGTGCTGCTGCTCGCCTAGAGGTCCCCATCCCCATTTAACCGCTTCAGCCCCTCTATCTGCTTCCACGTAGGCCACTCGCCGGTGCGCTCCCCATGCTTCAGAATTTCTTCATCCATCTGCATGGTTATCTCTTGTCGGCACTGGCCGCAGCATTTGTCACGCACCCCCAGATATAGTCGCAACCGTGCGCGATAGACACGCGCTCGAATACGCGCCTCTGCTGCATCGATTGTTGAGCGTATAGCGCGTTCGATTTCTTGGCCGAGTTTCATGCCTATTCACCTTCATCAACGGTTGGTTCGTTGGCGTGGGATTGTAGGAGTTCCTTCACACGGTCGAGTGGGATACTGATGTACGTCGCTCCACTGTCGTACCACACACAAAGCTCGCCATCGATAATTTCGATATCGCCTTCGTTGTGGCGATCAGCCAGATCGAGTGGTTCCGTACTGTCTGCGCTGCCTGTGTAGGATACCGTAGCACCCTGCTGCTTTACAGGCGCTAGCCCAAATCCTGGTGTGTCTTTTGTTTTCATCTACAGATCCTCCGCCCCCGTGTCTCCATCAGCCCGCTCACGCCCCACAATCTTCTTCGTCCGCAATTTCCACCATGCTTGACCATTCGACCCTTCGCGCTCCCTAAAACGTATTGGCATGAAGCCCTGCATGTCGCGCACGACAGAAGCAAGCGCCTCGCATCGGCGGTCTGTCTCCTCGCCATGCCCATATACACATGTGTCCTTCATTTTGGTCTCCCCTCGTTGTCCATCCATGCCACGAAGCGCCGTAGCGCGCCATCAATATGATGTGTGAGGAAGAATATCCCCATCACCAGGATTGTCAGCAGCCCGCCCACGATAAGCACCACCCACTTCATGGCTTCTGTTGTGGGGCCGGCCGGCGCAGCCTCCCTTAGCTTTGTCTCATCCATCTTCATTCTCCTTCTTGAATACATGCACTTCAACCTTTTCTCCTCCTTTGTACCTTCGGTCGTGGACGTCCTGGGAAGCCTTGGCAACGCGGATAGCCTCAGCGCGGTTCTCATAAGTTCCTCCGATGTGGACATATCCGGCGCCGTACTGGATTACGATTATGTATGTGGAGATCTTCATTCTTAATCATCCTCCTTTGTTGGTCTTACACGTGCATACGTAGAATGGCGCAGCATCACCACCCCTCCTCTTGCATATCGCCCCACGACTTCGTCGATACTTTGAGTGCAGGTGGGATTATCAGCGGCTCCGCGTATGGCACCACGACGCTTGTGTATACGCCGCGCACAAGGGGCTTCACGCGCGCCCACTCATCAGGCCTTACCTGCCCCACGAACGAATCATGATTGTTGATGAGTAGCTCCACTGCCGGCACATCATCCTCCATTGCAATCAGCACTCGATTGATGACGCATGCGACTGTCCCTTGTCCTATCCACGCAAGCGCCTTCGTGAGGGAGTCCGCAACCCGTCCGAAGTAGACGACCCGATAACCGAACGCATTCGTGATGGTGCGGGTGGCTTCAAGTTGCCCCTCAACGCGGCGATGCCACCTTGGGATGCCTGGATGAATGCCCGCGAGCTTCTTCAGTACCTTATCCATCTCATGCTGCGTGATGCCGCACACGGCGGCCAGGGTGCGCGCCTTGCCTCCGTATGTCCAGCCATGCCCTGCCGACTTCGCGTTCGTATAGTAGGGCTCACGTCGGCCGTCCGGCCCTGCATCCCCATTGAAGATCATCTTCGCGCGCTCGGCTGCGATCTTGACCCCTTGCTTGCACATATCCTTCAAGACTGCGTCGCCACTGTCCCATGCGACGACTTGCGCGTCGGCTCCTTTGAGATCAGGCTCCAGTAGCATCATTCCCTCATCCGGGATAATGGCTTGGCGATAGTTGGGCAGCGGGCAGGCTGTGGTCTTATGGACTGCGCCTCCAACATTCTGGATGTTGCAGCCACGATAGAAAGGGTTGGTGGAGGATGTCCAGCGGAAGGTTTCTGCTGAGGCAGTATTGAAGGAGGTGCGTAGGCGGCCGCCGGGCTCGCATTCTGCAAGCAGGAATGTGGAGAGCGCGTCGCCAAGACTTCGGTACTCGATGACAGCATTGCAGAAGGACGCAAGCGCAGGGTCCTTCTTGCCCAATGTGTGAAGTGCGTCGTCATCATACGAGAGCTTCTTCGCGCCGCGCTTTGCCTTCCCCTTCATGCCGCGTGCTGTGAAGAAGGAATGCATCTGCGGGTTGGAGTTGAAGAACGCAAGGTGGCCGGCTTTGTTGCACTCCAGGGGGCGGCCTAGTACCTCTTCGACGATGCGTCGGCGTTCCTCCATCATTGCTGCGACTTCGCGCTTCAGGGCCTGCACACGCTTCCGATCGGTCTGCACACCGCGCTTCATCATGTTGTAGGCGACATCGGCGACGCGGAGTTGGATGTCGAACAGGCTTGCAGGGATGGGTTGACGCGCATCTACGGACCCGCTAGGATAGGGGAACGGCTCGCTGGGGTGAGATTGGTCCATCACATCTTCTCCACAAAACGGATGTCAAAGCCCAGCTCGTCGACAAGCGTGAGCAACTCACATTCGCACTCGGCAAACGACAATGAATTGCAGCACCACGGACATTCATTCACCATTCCTACGTGTGCTGCATTGTGCGAAGATACCCACCCACACTTAGTGCAGTAGATAAGTCGTAGTTTTGGAATGGACGGCATATTCATTCTTTCCTGCCTTCCATATCTCGCAGAATCCGCCATAGATCGGTCCCTAAAGCATTTGCGACCTTGCAACACCGCGTAATAGATGGATCGTTGGTCCCATGCTCCAATCCCCATATGGAACTCTTGGTGGTGCCTACCCGAGTAGCGACTACATCCAATGTCAGCCCCAAGGACAACCTAATCCGCTTGAACTCGGCGCCCAGCTTCCTTGCATCCACACTCATCTCCATCATTAGCATACATCCTCCGGCAGCACACCTACAGGCAGCAATTCCTTACCACCGATCCGTTTAAAGCCCCGACATCGCAGCCAATCTCCGCTTGCGAGCCGCAGGCGCGTTTCGATATCTACGCATTCGTATCGTGCTTTGTGCAGGGCTACCAACCGAACATAATCACTACTCGCGTAAGGCATCACAGTGCGTGCCCACTCCGTGTCTAACTCAGTAAGTGCGCGATTGCGCTCCTCCTTATCCATCATTTCCATAGCCCAGCCCTCCTTAGCGCATCCATCTGCAACATCGCCACCGCGTATGTGGCTGTTGTATCGCGGCAATTATAAAACCACCAACGTTCCTCATCTGTATCGTCCTCCAGTCCCTGCCCCTCATCCTTCCAGTACACATACCAAGGACAGTAGATGGACGCCAGGCGCGCAAGATCTTTGGGTGTGCCCGGATAGAGGAGGTGCTGCGCAATGCCCGTATCGAATGCGACAGGCACATCCACTCCCAGGCATGCATCAGCCTTGATGTACTGCCTGTCATAGTTGATGTTCTGGCCCAGCACACGTATATGTGGATGCAGCAGCACCCTCTTCATGAGCATGCATATGTGCGCCTCTTCTTCGACAGTCCACCACCTCGCCCCTCGCACATGCATGAGCGGAATACAGATCGCATCCACATCACTCCACGCGAAGCCTACGCATGCGATCCGTTCCCACTTCGTCTCTATGTCCACGGAGAGCCATGGGGGAGTCCCCAGGCCCGTCAGGCGCTCTAAGCATGCGCACGCCTCCTCGAATGTGGGTGTGTGCTGGAATCGCCACTGCGGCTCTCTGCGCGCGTCCGGCGTAGCCATCTTCCCCACAGCACGCTTCGCAATATCCAGTTCAACGATGGCGCGCTCCGAATACTGGCGCAGCACCGATGCAGGGTGCAATGTCGGG
>Ga0247662_1000009_pt1 | contig 47050 bp, 61 predicted proteins | sample CNK03_metaG_FD_190127 | JGI IMG/M metagenome (GOLD analysis project Ga0247662, IMG submission 190127) | Soil microbial communities from Purdue University Martell Research Forest, Indiana, United States - CNK03 | ecosystem: Environmental > Terrestrial > Soil > Temperate forest > Bulk soil... | reverse complement strand
AGTCTGCTTTGCGGAAACGGATCGCTGGCTGCATCACTGCGTACGCCTTCTCCGCTGAGCCGACACGTGGCACCCACTTGTAGGTTGACACCTGCATCATGGTGTCGCGCTTGAAGGTGGTGAAGTAGGTCGGCACCTTGAGCGGGTCTACCAGCCGCGCCAGTGCCCATGCATCGGTCGGCGCGTTGGGACATGGCGTGCCGGTCAGCATCCACAGGCGACGAGACTTGGCGATAGTGTTGGTGTCCTTCACCAGTTCACGCAATACCTTATACCTGTCATTGGTGCTGTTGCGGTAGGCCGCAGCTTCATCGATCACGATCAAGTTGATGTCAGCCCGCTTCTGCACATCAGCCGCAATGATCGGTAGCCCCTCGTAATTGATGATGTAGATGTCAGCCCTTGATGCCAGCAGTTCGCGGCGGCGCTCCGCATCGCCCTTCAGCACCACGGCCTTGCGGTCCATGACGATGCTGAACACTTCATGCAACCACACCTGCTCCAGCGTGGACATCGGGCCTACCACTAACGTGCGTGTTATTTGCCCCATGTCCATTAGATAGTCCAGTGCCCACAGCACGCTGGCGGTCTTCGCTGTTCCCATCTCACTCAGCACGAACCCGCGCCGGGTGAAGGTCAGGAACTCGCTGGTGTCGATCTGGTGGGCCATGGGCGTATATCTCCCCGGCCAGTCGTAGAAGTGGCGGATCGGCGACGGCACCTTGAAGCCGATGTTACGCAGGATCTTCATGGTATCCAGTGAGTAGCGAAAGGCGATGTTGTGCCCCTCGTAGTCCACCAGCTTGGCATGATGTGGCAGCAGGTTGTGCAGCCGTCGCGCCTGCGCAGTACGGAGTAACACGCTCTTGGTTGGTACGTCGATGATCATCGCAATAGCTCCATGGTTATGGCATAGGCATCGTCGGCCTTCTGTATATCACCAGTATTCTGATAGACGCGTTCGAACACGTTCATTGCCTCTCTTTCGTTGGGGGTCAGGGGATCGGTAATCAGCGACTTGCCAAACACGGCACGCAGCACGGCAGTCGCCAGCCGTGCAGACTTGATAACTTTCAATCTGTGGATGTCAGCTGAATCTGCTGTCTGTACGTACTGCTCGTGGGTCTTGATGCTGTAGAGCAGTACCATGTTGTCCAGTATCTGGACTCGATACGGCAGACCCTTCCACGTCAGGGTGGGGATGTCTTCCCTGATAATTCCTTCGTCACTAATAGTGCCAACCATTTTTTAAGTCCCGATGTGTTGCCATCGATGATGAATACCTGCGCTCCCGCAGGGGTCATTTCTGCAATCATAAGCCGCTGACGGGGTGTCGGCTTCTTCCCCGGTGCCTTGGCTTCGATAGCGAAGAATTGCCCGCAGCAGCAACCAACAAAATCAAGGGTTGGTTTGCCCATGCTCATGCCTTGGACGGGCATGTGGTAATACACGTACGGGCTTAGTTGATCCAGTACCTTCTTGATCTCATGCTTGACCTTGGCCTCGGGGGTCACTATCGCCCCTTCGGTCGCGGTCGCCAGAACTCACACTCGGTTACTGGGCACCAGCCGCACAGTCCCGACGGTCGCGGCGGGAACTCCTCGGTCTTGAACGCATGCACGTACTGGGTCAAGCTGGGCACAAACGTTGACCACAGGAGCGTTTCATCCTCCCGCTGGAACACTTCCTTGTCCTGCGCCTTCTCGTTCAGCCAGTCGAAGCGGGTGAGGCACGTCTGCACCTCGGGGTGGTGGGCGAACACCATCAGCGCGCACAGCTTCAGCTGCGTACTGTCACGCTTGCGCTTGCCCGTCTTATGATCAGTGGCGAGGGCGAATGGTGGTTCCAGTACCAGCACGTCGATGATGCACCGGCACCACACATCCGACGCAAAGAAATCACAGGGTTGCAGTTCCCGATTGATTGCGTACTTGCATTCGGAGAGCATGCGACCGGGCTGACCAAGGAACTGGTCGGCGTGGCGTTGATACTGAACCACGTTACTAGGCAACTCATAGGTACCATCCGATTTGAGATACTTGTCCAATTCCTTATGTACGTAATCGCCCCACAGCCCCGCCTCATTCGGCTGCTCAACTACATCCTTGGCGATGCGCTTGTGGAAGAAGGCACGCGGACAATTGAGGAAGTCCGACAATGCAGAGAAGGACCACGGCAAGGGGGTCATGTGCCTATCCGTAGATCGGGAGCCGACCAGTCACTCGTCCAGTCGAGCGGTTCCGACACGGAATAGATGTGAGAGAACTCGTCGTAATACGCCTGCACGATCTGAGGGTCGGTTGTGAATATCGCGTTCTCCAGCGAGCGCACTGCGTTCTGCGTGAAGTTGAACGAGCCTGTCCACACCGCGTAGGGTATTACTGTCTCATGCTCATATGGTTGCTCTCCTTCCCACATGGGTGGTTCAGTAATTACCTCAGTTCGGCAGAACACCAGAAATTTGTGATGCATACGCGGGAACGCCGGACGTTTGTCCCGGTTGTAGTTGCCGACACAACGCACTCCCTCCATGCCGGGGTCACCACTGGTACTCAAGCTGGAAATCAGACCGGGGAAGTCATAGCGATCTTGTCGAGGATGAATCGCTTCATACTTCTGACGCAGCGTAGCTTTCCAAGCACTGGATACAGGCCACTCATCAGGGCGCAGGAAATCTTCCTTCTGCACCACGATAGCCGCAGAGGTGCGGGCCAATGCATCGAGCAGTCCGTAATGCGTCAGCCATGCCACGCACCCCAACACAAGCGGGGCACGTTCGATATACGACTCTACGTAGTAGTCGAGATCGCGCAGGTGCACCCGCAACTTGGGGTCATTCCCTACGGTAACCGATGGTATCGGCGGCTCAACATCACCATCTGCCGTATCAGTCGTCAGCAAGTTGAGATCGGAACGTAGCCTGTTCTCCCATTCAGCTACAGTCATGGTCGCTCTTTTCATTTGTTGTTCTTCGCCGACCCGTCAGGGTTGCGGGCGAAGCTCCGGTTGTCATGGGCACTGGACACGCGCAGGTTGGACAGCGTAGCCGCCCCACCCATGGACAACATCCGCTTGTGATCGACATCCTTGCCATCGAACGGCTTGACCATGCCCTTCTTCACGGCAAGGCGACGGGCACGCTTGCGCAGCTTGTTGCGGACCATCTCGCCACGGGCCTTGGAAGTCTTCTTCTCCTGCTGGTAATCGCGAACATAACCGGGTGCACTTGGCATGGTGTTACTCCTCTCTCTGCTCCAGTTGATAACCTGCACGCTGCACCATGTCCGGCCAGAAATTGGGGTCGATGCACTCGACCCCTTTCTCGTCGCGCAACACGGCAACGTGCGTCTCCGGATCGAACGACACGATCTCGAAAGTGCGTCGCTGCCCGACGATGAACAACTTCATTCCTCGTCGTCGTCCACCACAGGTGCCATCTTGGCCTTGCGCTGCTCGTTGTTGCCGGGGTTGAGCGGGGCGGTGGCGGGCCAGTCGGCATTGTCCAGCGGTGTCGCTGAGGTGCGCAGCTTGTAGTTGCGCTTCTTCAGTTCTTCCGGCGAGATCAAGCGGTCGATGACCACGCCGAGAGACGACTCCAGCTTGCCCATGCCGGTCTTCTGGTCATACTCCAGCACCCGGAAGCGGATCTCGGGCGATGTAACATGTTCAACGTATACGAATATCTCACTGCTCATTTCAACCCTGCCTTTCTGGCTTCCTTGATGGCTTCCTGCAATGCCCGTGCCGGTGCTGGATACAACGGCACTTCGCCATCCACCACCATCTTCCTGTACATCTTGTTCAGTGCTACGCAGAAGGTCATCAACTCCTGTGGCGTGGCCTGCTTCATCGATTCGCGTAAGTGTTCAACCTTCGTCTGCTTCATTTTTTAGCCATCCCGTAACTCACGTCGTACCCCACTTCGGCATTCACTGGCAACTCCGGAAACCACGTAGGGGGAACACGTAGCGCCGCCAGTACATCCCTTGCACACTGCTCTGCCTTGCTCTCCTTCACGCACCAGCCGCCCTCGTCATGGGACGTTAACACGAACCGGTATGGTACCTCCACGATCTGGTCCATGACGACAATACGGGCAAGTGCCTGACAGATGTTCTCTATGGCTTTCGGGCCATAGATGTACACGTCCATCTTCCCGTCCCAGTACGTGAAGCCCGACAACTTGTCCGGATTGTTGAAGTCCTTCGGGCCGTGGTACCGCAGGTTGGGGTAGCGAATCTTCAGGCCGTTGGGCAGCAGCAGCCCATCCTTGCAGGTACGGACAATGCCCCGCTCGTCTACAGGTACGTCGTACTGCCCACGATAGATGTGCCACAGTGCTTGTTCCCCCCTCGCCCACAAGCGTAGCACCTGCGAATGCGACAGTCGATAGACTTTATTGAACATCACGCCCTCATCAAGCGTGATGATCTTTTTTGCTTGAATGCGGAACGTGCGTACCGTCTTCTCCGGCCCAATCCCGTACCCCGACGCCAGCTTCACCACCTTGCCTGCCTTGCGCTCCTCCTCATCTTCTTTCGTGATAACACGATGGTATATACGCTCAGCCATGACGCAGTAAATGTCCGGTCCCAGCCCCGCGTCGTACCTGCGGTATGCCTCGACCATATCCTCCTGCCCCGCCAGCGTGTCTAGGATGCGCGCCTCGATGTTGGAGGAGTCCCCGACTACTATCAGGTGTCCCGGCGGGGCTACGACGGCCTTGCGCAGTATGCTGCCCCGCGTCAGGTTCTGCCAGTTCATCTTGTCGCCACCCGCTACCCGCAGCGTCTTCTCCGCGCCGCAATACTTGTAGTACACACACGCACCACCACGTTGCTGCATGCCGATCATGCGCTTGGCCCGCGTCTCGGCAATGGTGGTCTTGTTCTGCAACCGGGCGGCAACCAGCAGCTGCACCGCCTCATCCTCATGCTCAGCCAGTTCCTCCATCGCCTTGTCGGTCTTGGCGAAGGCGTACACCTGCTTCTTCTGCTTCAGCGACCACTTGGTTGGTGGGTCAACACCAAGGAACTCCAAGGCAGCGGCGAACTTGTCGGCAGACATAACGGTAGTTACATCCACCCCGGCATCTTTCAGGATTGCTGCCTTGTTGGTAGCGAGCAGCGTGGCGTATTGCGTGAGTAAGGCTGTGTCGAGTTGCAGCACGGGTTCTGTGAACGTGCGCGTCAGCTTGTCGATCAGCTTCAACTCCGACAGGCTGAAATGCGGCAGCAGGACGTTGAACAGATCCCATTCCAGCTGGCAGTCGTTCATGCAGTACACACCATACCGTATAAGCTCCTGCTCGGTGAAGTCCGCTCGCCGTTTGTCCTTGGCTTGTATCACCTCCTCACCCTTCTGGCCAAGGTTGTATCGCTTGGCGCACGCCCCCAGTCCATTACCTCCTTTCGTCCCATTGACCGCACGAGACATGGCGAGAGTATCCAGCCAGATCCTCGGGCGCACACCATGATGGTGAGACATGATCAACCCATCGAAGTGTGCGTGGTGAGCAAGTACCGGACGATCATGCAACCCCAACGTGGCCAACTCACTGCCAACGTCGGGGCCGTCCACCCACCACTTCTGCCCGGTCGCCGTATCGAGAAACCCGCACAGGATTACTTCGAAGCGCGGGTCACGTATGTACTCCTCGGTCGTCATCTTGGACAGAGTATATTCCGATGAGTAGTACGTCTCGTAGTCTACGACAACCGGGTCATTCACGTCGGAACCTCTATTCTCAAACAACTATCACCACGATGGTCCTGAGCAATACGAACCTTGACCTTGGCTACGCCGATATAGTCAGGGAAGAACAGCGTGACAGCAACAATGTTGTCATTCGCACACTCAGTCTCGACGTAGGTGATTTTCTGCCCTACTAAACTTTCCAAAGTGCGTTCATCGTCATTCATTTCTGGCTCCGCATGTACTCGGCCATCTCCCGTCCAAACTTCTCAGCCTCGTCGTTGTTCAGCCGTTCCTTGATCCCACGCATGATGGAGTACATCTCGCCATACTCCCGCAGATACTCCTTCAGTTTAGCGATGCGCTGCCCTCGTGTCTCGGACAGCCACTTGGTGGCGTAGGGTTGGTCGGGCGGATACGCTTGGTGCTGGGCCAACTCCTGCTCATACTTGTTGATCAGTTCAACGGCATGCTCGATAGTCCATTCCACCATCATGCGTACATGGCGTGATGTCATGTTGGGGAATGGGGGACGTGACTTGATGGCGCTCATTGCTTCTCCTCCAGTGCGACGATGGCCTTGGTCAGCGCATCCATCTGTTGGTACAAGTTCTCCTGCGCGGTAACCCGTTGCTGGTTGGTCCACGACCGCCTGCGCATTATCGACATACTGGTCATGTCGCACTCGGCACGTATAAGGTGCAGATAATGGATGGCCTCGGCGTTGGTCATGTGCGATGCCTTCATACGCAGCATCAGTTCTTCGTTGGTCAGTTCAGGCATGTTGCTCTCCCTCGTAGGTTTCGGGGTTGATCGTGATGTACTTGGCACGGATCGCAGACATCTCGTCACGGTGCCGCAGACGCATTTCCTCCTTCTCCTGATCCTGACGTTTCTCGCATTCCTTTTCCAATTGTGCTACCCGCCGATTGTCGTCATGGTTCACGAACAGGTCACCGCCGATCTCCCGGCCAGCGGGTGTTACCCACACCTTACGTCCCTTGAGCAGCTTGATACCGACGACGACAACTTCATTGAAGTCCCCACCCCATGCCTGCTTCAGCGCGGTGAACGATTTGAAGTTCTTCTTCACCGTCTTCTCATCGATCTGCTTCTTGATGCCAGCCAACGAGGTTGACTTGATGATACCGCTGGTGATGTTGGCATAGAAGTTGCCATTACGGGCGTTGAACGAGATGGTGATACCACCATAGGTGGCAACTTGCTGACCTACTGCTTCGTTATTCATTTAATACTCCTATCGATAGAAATAAAATCGGGCGGGTATTACCCCGCCCTGTTGACGTTTACGGCTTATGCGTCCACGTGTGGACGATTTCCTTCTTGTGGGTGCACTTGAACCTTTTGAGCATCCACTCGGGGATGTGCCTCCCGTCTTCAGCGAGGATGTTGCTGATGTACTGCGTCGAAAAGCCACCCTCCTGCCGCCCATACTCGGCGAACGTCTTGTACCGCTTGAGAATGCGCGCCCGCAGAAACTTGCGGACTTCGTTGCCATCGGTGAAGACGACAGGTTTCTTGTCACCATTACTTGCTGCCATGCTTATACTCCTTGGTTGTTAGTGGGTAACACCACCCACTGGGGTAATACTACAGACTGAAGGTCAGGCTGTCAATGCGTAACGTACTACCAGCTGGCGGATCAGGATTGCGCATGCGTATGTCGGTAATATTGATAGATAACACCGGCTCGAAATACTCTACGATTGGATTGATACTCTCCACCATCCACTCGGCAACGTGTACCTGTAGCTTCCACCAGTTGGTAACCATCTCCGAAGTGACGGTGAACTGTGCATCCGAAGAATCCACCGTGAACGTGTTGTCACGTACTGACAGTGCCGACCGGGCAAGTGGAATCTTCACCAGCAACTCACTGTCCAGTGTTACGGTCAGGTACAGATAGCGTCCCGGCGCTATCACATAACCAAGCACACCACGATCATTCAGCAGCGCGTACTGCAACGCTTTCGATATGCGGATCATGAGTAAGGGGGCGGCTTGTGGTTTGTCCAACGGCCTTTCAATAAAGGAGTTGACTGCTCCTGCTTCGTCCCAGCGTTCTCCGGCCACACTCGCGGGTCATTCTCCCGCTCCAATGCTCGCGTCACCATCAGGCTCTCAGCCTCCCGCAATACCTCGGGTATCGATTTGCCTACTACGGTGCCGTTCTCGCGGTCTTCATCGATGACGGCCATGAAGCCGTTGCTGACTTCATACAGAACCATGCGTGTCTTCATTCTCGGGTTGTCCTTATACGGTGTAAGCCATTCATCCAGCTTCATGCTGTACTCCTTGGTACGATCCGGAGGTTTATTCCTCATACTGAGCATCCCAGTCCGTGGCACGTTGCAGCCCAAGCTGACGTGCCGTGTACTTGGTTGTCAGTTTGAACTCGGACGGCTTCCACTTCCGGCGTACATACGTAGCTTTGCAGGTAACTCTAACACCACACCAGTCCATGTAATAGAACCTGACCTTGTGTCCATTGCCGTCGTCGTTCTTGGTGGTCCATGCAGAGCAGAGATGGAGATCGAATTCCCTGTTGCCGTAGCGCAGCACGAACTCGACCGGGCTGGCGACATGCCCAGCCTTGACCATCAGCTTCACCACCTTCTCGGTTGTCTCGTTCATATCTGTGCCGCTGCCACCAGCGTCCCTTTGAAATGGATCTCCACCAGCATGTTGCTCAACCCGGCCTGATGCGCAGCACGGATGATGTTGGACAGGGCCACGTCCATGGTGAGGATGTCTACCTTGCCTGCATCGACATCGACATCAAGGTTGTCCGTTTCGGTCAGGTCATGCCCCAACTTGTTGCCCAGCACGATCAGCCGCGTCTCCACCCGCCGGATGCGGTCCACGCATTCCTTCAGCATGTCCTTGTCGGCGCTCATGTGGACACCAAGGCGAGGCGAATCCGCTCGATCAACCGGGTACGTGCCGCCATCAGGTTGATGCGTGCGGTGTGTGCTTCGATGTGTCCACGCTTGTCCATCAGATCCTCGGTGCGCTCGATCACGTCATCGATAAGCACTGTTACTTCGGTCATTGTGTGTTCCACGTTCACGCTAATACCCTTTCTAGTAGACGCACGATCTCGCGTGCGAGTTCAATGCGGGGATCGACCTTGCTCATCTTATTGATGCGCTCCACTGCATTCTTGACAATCTCCTGCGGCTTCGCGGCCAGCACCTCGGCAGGGGTGACTTGGTGCATGCCATTCTCTTTCGCCGCTCGCCGCGCTGCCATGGTTGCACTGTACGTGGCGTTACGTTTCTTCTGCGCCTCGGGGTTAAGCTTGGGCACTTAGTTCTCCCCGGCGCATATAGATTTGGACTTCATTGACCTTGCGCGTGTACTGGCCCAACAGCTGCCCGTCCAGTGAGTTATAGACCTCGATGGTGATACCCACCTTGGCAATGGTCGCTTCCCACAGCGCGGCCTTGTGGGCATTGATGCGGATGCTGTAGCAACGGCGGGGGATGTGGATCTTGTTATTGGCGTCCCACAACCGAAACGATCTGGACGACTCAACGATGGGGTACTGCGATGGTTTCACAGCGGCACTCATAGTTATTCCTTTAATTAGTCAATGTACACAGCTTCACCGAACGGCACCGCGTGCTTCTCGATGCTCGCCCACACCACCGGATACGGCGGTTGTTCTCTGGGCATGGTCCCTTCCAAGTCCGTTAAGACTATGGCCAAGTCCAAGACATGGCCCTCATCCTCGGCATAGCCCCACAACTTGTCGAACGACGTACCTCCACCACCTTGCGGCTGCTCATCGAAGTCGATGCTGCCGGGTTCCACCTCGACGTGCTTATGGACAATGGTGTCGAAGTAATACACGTACACCTGCTTCGGACGAGTCTCCGAGAGGATGGCGTTGATATGCTCACCGAAGCGGGCCTGCTGCGCCTTGGTGTACACCGACCCGGATGCATCGACGAAGATGCCCAGCACCCCCAGCGACTCGGACTGATTGGCCGGAGCGAAGATGTGATGCACCACCAAGTGACGGCGATTCATCCTGCGCCAGTTGTACTCAGCCGTGGTCAACGCCTGCAGGTAACGTGCCAGATGATTGAACCATGGTTCCTTGGCCACCTGATACGTGTGCCTGATCTTCATCTCGACGCCCTTCGGCATCTGCCCCTGCGCCTTGGCGTTGACCAGTGCCCGCTCCACCTGCTGCTGAATCTTCTGCTCGATCTTCTCGATCTCGGCAGGCGTGCCCTCCTGCGGCTTCACGTCCTTCCATGCATCCTTCCATTGCTGCGGGATGCTTGGGTCGTCCATGTCCACAGGCGTGCCCTTGCCCTCACCACCGGGCTGACCCGGCTTCGGCTTGGGCGGGGGCGGCAGGGTATTCATCAGGTCGTTGTAGACCGCTTCGAACGACCAGTCCTTGTACTTGGGCACGGGCTGCACCCACGTTGGCGCGATCTTGAACCCGTTCTCCACCAGCAGCATGTTGGTCACGATGTCGGCGGCGATCTGCCCAACCGGGAGGAACATGCCGCGCATCCGGGTCGGATGCATCAGCATTTTGTGGATCAGTTCGTGACACACGGCGCTTTTCTTGAACTCAAGCGTCAGCGTGTTGTAGAACGGCGGGTGGACCCACAGATTGAACCCATCCGTGGCCAGCGTATCGACCCTCGGATCATCCTCGATAACCTTCATCGAGTAGTAGAGTTCAGAGAAGAAGTAATGGTCCAGCAGCAGCTGGACCGCAGCATCAGCGGTAATTGCCGTTTTCATTTTGTATCCTATCGGTTAGGCCGTGGTCACTACAGTGACCACGGCGCGTGGTGTTACTTGAACAACTCAATGCGGTCCCTGAGCGTATCCGAATACGACTGCATGTACTGCGCTTGCTTGCGCAGCAGGTACTTCTCGGTGTCGTCCAGTTCTTCGAAGAACGCAGTCTCCATGAATTCATCGAGCTTGCGCAGCTTCGCGTCCAGTTCCTTCTTCTCCTCTACTACCCGTTCCTGATGTGGTTCCATCTTTGCTCCTTGTTGTACGCGATCTCCTATGACGGAACGCATGGGGTTGTCCCAAATTTTCATGGTTAATACCTATCCGGGGTGGCGATGTCGAGTAACATGTTCGACGGTTGACCAGAGGTGTTGTCGCCATTGGTGACCTCGATGCCCAACACATCGTCGTAATTCATCTGCACGGTGCTGAGATCGGGCGGTGGTGTCGGCGCATTACACAAATTACCTGTCGGCCCGGTGTCACCGTAAGGCGTGCTGTCGAACTTCAACGCCCCGTTGTTACTAAGCTTGAGGTTGCGCACCATCACCGCACTGCCCGGTTCCTGATCCACCTTGATGAATCCAAACTTGGCAGGGTCCATCTTCGACTTCCAGCGCATGGTGTAGCGAACTGTCTGGAATGGTTGCATCGGCACGTGGTACACCACTTGACCACTGGCAGGCCACGGAATCTCGCCACCATCAATAGGCGGGGGTGGTGAGCCACCGCCAGCGGGTGGTGCAGTCTCCGGCGGATACTCACCGCCCAGTGGCGGCAGCGGGGATGGCCCCGCACCGGGGGGCGGGTGTGCCCCGGCACCCAGACCCATCTCGTACAGCAGCTGTCCGGCAACTGTCAGTTGCACCTGCGTGGCACCGCCGACGAACATCTGCATACCGGGCGTTAACGCAGTCTCGTACATTGTCTTCCCGTACTCGTCGGTCACTTCCACCTTTCCATCACCAGTCTTGATCCTCATGCTTGTCTCCTGTTACATGTGTCAGGCCGTGACACCCGGTTACTTGCTCGGCAACAGCAGCCCCTTGATCTGCGGATCTTCGATCCACTTCAGGTACGTGTTGTTGTCGGTCAACTTGAAGTTCTTGCGCTGCGTCATCCGCTTCAGCACCACCACCTGAAAGTCACTTGGCATGCGGGTGCAGTACGTGTGCACGGCAGGCATGTCCTTCGACTCGCACTTCAGCGCGACGATGCACGCCTGAGCGAAGATCTCATGCGCTGCCTTCGGCAGCTTGGCCTTCTTCGGGTCGGCACGGATGTCATCCATCTGCGCCAACAGGTCCATGTATTTGCGCGTCGCATCGTACAAGTGCGCCACGCCAGTGCCCACCGAACCAGCGATCTCGTTCAACGTCAGCGGGTCACGCAGCTGGTCGGCGGCATACTCCTTGTTGCTGATCCGCTCCCAACCGCGCATCGATGCCCAGATGCCGCGCTTGCCTTCCTCGCTGTACACCGTCATCTCGTCGGCCTTCATGTCCTTGATCTGAGTCGGCGTCGGGTTGTACACCCGCTCGTAGTTGTTGATGTGATCCGTGTTGTCCTTGAAGAACTTCTGGATGGTGGGATGGAAGCTGTTCTCGTCCGCAAACTCGATGTTATCACTGGCATCAGTGTACACGTCGATATGTTCGAAGCGATTCATCATCGCCCTGCCCTGCTGGATCACGTTCGACTTGTCTTGCAGTCGATTGCCGTCGCCGATCACGATCATGTTCTCGGGCTTGATCAGCTTGCCGTTCATATCCTCGCCGTTGACATACTTCTGCAGCAGCTTGAACGTCATGCTGTCGGTGTTACCCGGCTCGCCGAAGTGAATGAAGCCAACACGATCCCTGAATGCCGGGTCGTAACCGTTGGGCAGTGCGCCGTTGTTGAAGATGTCCAACACACCCGTCTCCATGTTAGGCATGGCACACTGGATGTCGGTGGGACTCATGGTCGGTGCATAGAACGACCCGAAGTACAGGTCAGGGATGCCCGCCTTCAGCGTCCGCGCTGTCTTGATGTACATGTGGGTCTTGCCAATACCCGGCTCGCCCCAGATCCAAATGTTGGTCTTGGCCAGCAGCGAACGACGGAGAACAGCGGGGATTTGCTTCAGTTTCATTGGAGCCATTGCTTTTTCCTTTAATTAATGGGTTGGTTGTTTAAGGGCACGTTCAATTGCATCCGGTACACTCACATCGGTGCGTTGGTACTGCCGCATGAGCCGGATAGTCTCACGCAGCCACACCAAAATCATTTCTTCGGACTGCTCCACACCACAGGCGACGACCTCCATCACGGGTTGGTCGCGCCACTGCTTGCAGATGACAGCGCAGTAATCGCCACTCGTAACATCGAACTCATAGCGAGCGGCGAGTACGAAGTCGTACTGGTCGCTCATTTCACCTCCTTGAAATAGGCTTCACAGTCACGCCAGTATTGCTCCAGATCGAGAGCTTCCTTCTCGCGCTCGGCACTGGCCCAGTATTGGGCCTCGGCTTCCCACGCCTTCCGATCCTCCTCATCTATGAAGTCACGCTCGGCCTTGGCCAACCGCTGCTCATCGGTACGCATCATGCCGTGGTCATCACGATAGCCGGGTCTACCCGTGCCGATATAACAGGCAGGGTTGCCATGCTCACCGCACACCTTGCACTCGGGGCATACACACGCATCGATGTAATGACCGCACACCTCGCACGGTCCCTCATCCTCCTCCCCCGGCAAGGTGCCGCAGCCGGGGGGCAAACTCCAGCCAAACAGGCTCATAATTTATTCCAAGTAAGTACGAAGCAGGCGAACGCTACACCGATAGAGAAACCGGATAAGCATAAAGTCAGTATCGAAAGCCAATCACACGTCATTCCTCGTCTCCATCAGTGTTGAACATCGACGACAGCTTGGACGCCAGATCACCGGCCTTCTTCGCCGCCAACTCACGTGCCGTTGCATCCTCACGCAACACCTCGGGCGAGTACATGGTGAGCTTCTTGGCCTCCACCGTCAGTGCCTTCAACGCCGGGTCATCGATGATGTTGAGGTTGGGCATGATCTCGATCAGGTCCACCAAGTTATCCACCAGCGAGTCGCGGAAGATGTGCCCCGGCTCGCCGACCTTGACCGACAGTTTCTCGTGCATCTTCTCCACGCACTTGAACAGCTTGGTCGCCGCGCTCGACAGCGAGGCGTGCAGCCGCTCCTTCATCTGCTTCTCGGCTTCCTCCACCATCGCCTCCACTTCTTCCGGTGGTATGCCTTCCATCAACCTGATGTCGGCACTGTCGGGAATGGTGAAGTAGTCGAACTTGAAGTAGAACTTGCTGCGCACCACATCCGCCGGGGGATAGTCACGCGGGTTGTAGTCGGAGCCGAGATCGTACTGCTTGCCCGCCACCATCGACGGGTACACCCGCATGAACCGCTCGACCAGCGCGTCATGCTCCCGGTCCCACTGCAGCATCTGCTGGGTCACATCGATGAGTTTGACGCCCTTGAAGGCACGGGTGCCGTTGTCGAACCACCGCTCGCCCATCTTGTACCACTCGGCGCGAACCTCGCTCTGCTTGCTCTTGATGGCGACCAACTCATCCACGCCATCGGCCAGCTTCTTGCTCGCGGTGTAGGTGCCGTTCTTGGCGTTGGCCTTGGCTTCCGCCGCCCGCGCCACGTCCTTGGCCGACACTCGCGCCGCCCACGCACCCATGGAGAGATTACCCAGCATTACACTACTTCTGATGTTACTCATTGCTTTTTCCTTTAGTTAGTCCACTACTTCGATTAAGGGATACTGCTCACTGCCAAATGCAGTGTGTGTAGGCATGCCTACACACGTACACACCGCGAACATGGTGTCGTGCTTCTCACACCAATGACGCGGTAAAGCGAAAAACTCACTGCCTATACCATGTAACACTAATGTTACACGATTAATGCGCTTTATATGTAACTCTTTCTTCATACAATCTCCAGCACCGGATAGTCGCCTTCGAGTCGGTAGGTTTTGGGATTGGGCATGCACTTACAGAAGGCGAACGGCAACTCGTGCTTGGTGCACCACGTGATCGAGCCGTTCACCGTCCAGTTGTTGTCCAGCTGCTGCAACTGCTCGCGAGTGAGGATGAGTACCAGATGGGCACGCGGCACTACGGTGACCTTCTTGTCGGTCATTTCGAGATCGTCCGTTGCAGCATCTCGATCAGGTTGATGGCTTCGGCGACAGCTTCGATTTCGAACTGCGCCATGTGGTTGCGGTTGTTGTTCAGCGTATCGCGCAGCCGATTGGCCAAGGCCGGGGCAGGGCTGGCATCATCATCGACCGGTTCGATACGCTCACTCTTGGTCTCGGCAGTCCACTCATCCAGATCGGTCTCGGCAGCAACCGCTTCAGCCAGCACTTCACTGCTGGCCTCGACCGTTACTTGCAACAACACTTCACGTGTTACTTGGTATTTCATTTGGTCGTTCCTTTCATTTGGTTTTTCATTTCGGCAACAACAGCCTTGTTGAACTCATCCTCCCGATACTCGATGTAAGGGAATTCCCAGCGGTCGGTGGCGACACGCGCCGCCGTGTGGAATGCCTGTGCATCCTCGGCGTTCAGCACGGCATAGCCGCATATCTGATACACAACATGCCCGTCATCACCCCAGTCCTGCCAGTCTTCGATCAGATAGTGCGGGTAGTTCATGGTCAATTCACCATCGTCGTTCCAGCGTTGGGTAGCACCGAGAACCCCATCACTCCACATACGGGCGGTGTCGAAGTACACCGAATTGCCGGGGAGTAGCACCATCTCCGATGGCAAGGCGAAGATGCGCTCGGGGGAGCGGGTGATGATGCGGCAGGCCCACTCCGGCAAGTCGTTGCTGGCCCAGTATTGGAGGGGGGTGAATGGCTTACGTTCGTTCATTGCATTCCTTTCAGTCGGTCACTATTAGTTGAGGGTAATTCAGAAGTTTCCCGGTGCTACCTGAAAACATGTAACACCATTGCGCCGCCACATATCAACGACGCGCTGCCGGTCATCGAACACGGCGACGATACGCGCCCGGTCTTCATCGAGCATGTTGTCCAGCACCTCCTGCTTCACCACATCGTCGGGGCGGAAGTCACCATCAGCACGCATCATCAGTTCCTCGTTCTCCACCCAGATGTTGTGCTGCTCCAGCCAGTGCATGGTCGCCGCACGAGCGCACTCGTTGCGGCCGGACACAATCCATACGTCGCAGTTGGCCGCGTAATACAGCGTATGCAGCGTCTTGATGTTGGACATGATCGGCTGGTCGTACACGCATGCTGCATGAAACGCAGGCCAGTCATGCGGTATGTAGTGCAGGCGATGCCTGCAGTCAGCCAGCGTGCCATCGAGATCGAAGATATACAGCGGAGATTCGTAATTCATCACAGCCTCACGATCAGGGTTTTAGTGCAGGTTTCAGGAAACAAGTCCCAGTACGTCTTCAGCCCGAACTTGAACTTGATGGTTTCGATGTGGCGCTCGGCACCGCGCCCTCGGTACTTGATGCTGCTCACCTTGAAGCGGCGGATCTTGGGGCCGTCGATGAACTCGTACCACCCCCATTGCATGAGGTTCTTCACCTCGTCTTCCGTCATGTGCCGCACGAGGATAGGGGTCGGGTTCTTCTTGCGGTCGGTGGACTCGTACGCGGTGAATGCGTTGCCTTCAAGCACGGCAGTGATTGCCTTTTGATCTTCGTTCATTGCTGCTCCTCTTTAAGTTGGTTTACTTCATCCTTCAAGCCCTGCAGACGGGCGATCTGCTGGTCGATGGCACACAGGTTGATAGCCACCGCGTCGATGCCATCCAGCGCGTCGTACAGGGCTTGGCGGGCACGTTTGCTGGTGGCGAAGCAGTCATCCAGATCGGGACGAGCCACGACGCTGCCGAACAGGTCGAACACCACGTAGCGGAACCCACGCCGGGTGTTGTCGTAGTTCAGCGCGCAGGACTCGATGATGATGTACAACAGGCCGTTCGCGCTTGGCCATGCGCTGATGATGCGGCTGTGGTGGTAACGCAGGGACTGCGGGTCAACGTAATGGGTACGCCCCATCAGGTTGTCCTGCGCGTTGATGAGTGGCTTGTCGTAGCGGTTGGTGTAGCGGTTCACGGTGTTTCCTTTCGATTGGTGTGTAGGCATGCCTACACTGTTAAGAGTAATACGTACCTACGATAACTTCCTCATACGACTTGTCACGCCAGTCGTCGCACACCGGGTACTTGATCAGCACCCCGCTGAAATACGAGTCGGTCATGAACCCATCCCACTTACGTAGCTTGCTGTGCACCTGCATCTGCACAGCGTGGTGGTGCATGGACTGGAACTCGTTCAGGTCATACACCATGCCGCTGTAACGGAAGAAGTGGCCTTCGTCCTGCTTGGCCTCGGTGTCCAGATAGTCGAACTCCTGCTTCTCTTTGTCGGTCAAGTCCCACCAGTACAGCACGGGGCGCGGCACATGGTTGGTTTTGACTACCAGCTTGGGTTCGTCCTTGATGCCTTCCAGCACGTCAGTGATGGCCTGTTGGTCGGGGGTGAGCTTGCGTGTGGGCACTACGGTGACTCCTTGTGGTTGGTTAGTCATTGGCGAGGCGGCAGTCGTAATACGCTGCCATCGCTTCGCTGTGGGGTTCGACCACGTGGACACGGGTGGCTTGCGGGTACGCCTCGCATACCAGCGACACGGCACGCCAACGGTCACGGGTGGTGACGTGGATCAGACGGTTGATGCCGTTGATGCGGTACATGACATCGAAGATGTGGTTCATGCGAACTCCTCGGAGAAGGCGTCGATGGCATCGAGCAGGGCGTCGAAGTCCACGATGTCCACGTCCTTGTGATACATGATGCCGATGTGCGAGCCGTAGGTGGGATCGTACTCGGTGTAGCACATCTCGATGGTACGGATGAACTTGTGCTTGTTGCTGCGTAGGTGTTGCGTGAGTTTCTTCAGCATGGTGCTTCCTTTCAGTTGTGGGCGGCACGAGTGCCGCCCGGTTGGGGTTAGTTACTGGATCAGGCTGTTGATGCTTGACAGCAGGTGCTGCAACCGCTCGTTCTCCTTGGTCAGGTCTGCCAGTTGCCGCTCGTGGCTACTGATGGTGCCGTCCAAGTCGTGGCGCAGGGCGTCGAAGCGGCGCTCCCATTCCGCATTCTCCTTGGCCAACTCGTTGACCCGTTCCTCGGTGGTGTCGTACTCATCCTCCCACTCCTTGGCCCGGTTGTCGGCTTGGTTGAAGCTGACGCGCCACTGGTCACGGCACTTCACCATCTCGTGGTACTTGGCTTCCCACTCATTGCTGCGCTCCTTGGCCTCGTGGTAATTGCGCTCCCATGCCGTGCTGTTGGCTTCGTGCTGGTGGGCATTGGCCTCCCAGTTCTTGCGGCTGGTCTCGGCAGTGGTGTACGCCTTCTCCCACTTCTGGGCGGTCTTGTACCAACCGTCGGCGTTGCCCTGCTCCATGTCGAAGCTGCGCTTCCAATCCGCCGACTGCTGTTCAGCTTCGCTGAGAGCCTTGGTCAGATCCTCGCAGCGCAGCGCGAGGTTGTCGCATTCCTTCTGCTTGTCGAGCGTGTCGCCTCGGATGCGCAGGTAGTTGATGCGCTTCTCGATGGCGTCGCTGGGCACCGGCACGGGGGTGCACGTCTGCTCGATGGTCAAGGCGATGATGCGGCGGTTGGCCTCCTTCATCTGCACCTCCATCCCGGTCACGCGCTCGATCAGATCCTTGATCCGTTCGTTGTTGTTGATGGCGACGCCGTGCGACTCGATGGTGTCGTTGATGCTGACGATGCAGTCCAAGTCGCGGATGCTGTCGTTGGTGTTGAAGTTGTTCACTGCTGTTTCCTTTGATTGAGTTGATGAGTCACTTGATGCTGGGCAGTGTAGGCATGCCTACACAACACAGCAAGAAATGACCGTCACGCTGCTCGCCTCTCGGTTCCCTAACATGCGACATGATGGATGACGGTACGCCCGTCGTGCGTGGATGTGTCGCGGGAAAGAGGCTGATGCGTTCCCTCTCGGGTTCGCCGCAGCAGCGTGGGTAACTGGTCGAACAAGGGACAGCCGCGCACTAGCATATGCTGAGTGGGGGGATAGGTCGCATGAGGGTCCGCAGCACTGGTGCTGCTGCGGGGTATCTCGGTTGCAAGTCCATGCCGGGAGTGCGCGTTACGGGCAACGGCGCGGTGGCCGTGCTTGGTCTGTATCACCTTGCGCTAGCCTGCACTGAGTGGCACGCCGGGGCGTTACCTTGGGCGTGGTGCAGGGTCGCTTCACAAGCAGGCAGGACGCGCTTCTGACAACAGGGTGCGTGGGATCGAGGGGGCTGAGGCGAAGGTCTCGCTGGCGTTGGTGCAGTCGTACCAGCCTCGCGGGCACCGCGCCTACCTGCCGCACACGTTTGAACGCTGCGGGGGGTGGGTGGTCTGCCGTTGCTGCTGAACTTTATCGGGCCACGCCTTGTGAGGCATGGCGACGCGTCGTACCGCTTTGGCTTGCTGTCTCAGTGTCGATCATGATGCTGTTGATCGTCAGGGTTGTGTAGGCATGCCTACACTACCTTGTACTGCCTTACTTGCTTGGAACTGCGATTGTTAAGGAGCGGGGCGGAGCAGCGGGGCAAAGCTCCGCTGCCCTCAGTCGGGATGAATTCCGACTGAACCCCTATTATACCCTATTTTAGGTGTTATGTCAAGGGGGTACTGGATGAGTTTTCTATTTGACGTGCTATCCATTCAACCTGTTTACGCAGCTTGTATGGGGATGGGGTGTCGGTCTGCCGCTCGTACTCGGCAATGCGCTGGCGCATGTCGGCCTTGGCTTGGGCCACCTGCGTAGTGTACTGGCTTGGGGTCAAGCGACCATCGAGCAATTGGCGACGGCATGCGCCCACATAGGCACGGTGGCGGCGATAGGAATCGGCATGGAGTTGGAACTGACCGTGCTTGGACAAAACCCAATGTCGGGTGCGGGCCATGGCGTCACGATAGTCGGGATGGGCGCGGATGATGGCGAGGTTGCGGGCGTGCAGTGCATGTTCGCGCTGATGGGCGTCGAAGCGCAACGGCCATTCCGCCAACTCGTCCCACACCGACAGCGGGGGCCATGCGGCAATGGCAGCGATGACGGCAAGGGCATGGGTGTGGCGTTGATGTTCCGCCTGTCCCGGTTGGGCAGCGTCCAGCAACTGGCGGTATTCGGTACGGGATTTAGTGGACATCGGGCGGCTCCTCGGGGTTGGGATTGGTAGTGTTTAGTAAGTTAGTGAGGGTGTCAAGTGGGTTTTTGAGGTGAGGGTGCATGTAGTGTTAACGTTAGCTCGGATCACGTTTGTATGTCCTGCTTGTGTTTGTGAATGAATACACGAATCGAGCTTAGGTAACATCATGTAGTACCCCAGTATACAAATCGAAGTTTACCGGCAACTAACTTACCAAATCTGCTTAAAAAAGCAGTCGCGTTGGCAGGCAAGCTACTGATTATCAAACGAATAAGCAGAAAAAGCAGAAAAAGCAGTGTTTTTCACATCGAGGTACATAGCGAGTGGGTCCGGGTCCGGTAAGCACGTTCTTGGTATAGGTATTCCGGCAAACCGCTTACCGGACCCGGACCCACTTTCTACATTTCGCATCCTCTGTTTTTACTGTTTATTTTGTATTATTGATTATTAATAAATAAATAAATAAACAGAACAATAACTTACGTAGGGAATGTAACACGCGAGTTCGGTACGCACTTTTGCCGTACCCTCTTTTACGCTGCCGAATCAGCGACTTACGTGCCTAATCATCTTACATGCATGTAACGTATATGTATTTTGTGTGCCACGCATGTGTGGTGTGTAGGCATGCCTATACAAGCGCCTAGACCTATCGCTGAGCTACGGTGCCGGTGCCCACCCATGCCCTTGATCGTGCCTTCTAGACCCCTTCTCGCAAGCCCTAGACCCATACCTTGATGCCCTACGCCCATAGCTGAGTTACTACGGTGACGCTTCGCGCCCCATGCATGGGGCGCGAGCCGGGTTGTGCAACTCACGAATCGAGGGCGAAAAAAAACCCGGCCGAAGCCGGGTTCGTTTGCTGCGTTAGATTAGAATCCCCATGCGGTAAACAGCATGCGGATCTCATGCTCGGACAGAGTATGCATTTCGGCGATACCCTCGCCCGATTCGCGATGAGTGATAAAACCCTCATGCGCCATGCTCGCCGTTTCGATAACCAACCATGCGAGGCGCGATGCGTGTGACTTGCGCGCGTCCAACCATGCGCGCCTTTCCTTTGCCAAACTCATTTGATGCCCTTTCGATTGTGCGTGTTGTGTAGGCATGCCTACACAACACGCGGGTTAGTGTTACTCGGTCGCAGCCGCGTATGACTGCGCTGCTACCTTCAGTTGCTTGGACGCCTCAGCCGCAACCTTTGCCAGCCGTTTCGCAGCCGCTTCCAACAATTCGGAGAATGCACCCGAATCAATCCACAGCTTCGCAGCCGCATCTAATGCCTTGGGGGACGTATCAAGCTTCGCTGTCGGAGTTTCCGCCGTCGGTTCAACAGTGGCTTTTACCTTTGGCTTGCCGTTCGCATCAACGCTACTTGCTAGAGCGCGCAGTGTCATTTCCTTACCTTTTGCGTTAACCGTGCTAAAGGTTGGATTGAACAGAGCGCGACCGAACTTGCGACCGTAGGACATGATGTCACGGACATACTGTTCGCTGAGCGTCTTGTCTGCTTTCAACGCATCGCCGACAGTACCGGCATCGTTCTTGCCCGGAGTCTTATCCGCGTTACCCATGGTTTCGACTAACGCCCGACGATAACGCTCGCCGTCCGTAATGTCAGCGCGCAGTTTCTTGACGGCTGCGAGAATGACCGATGCGGCTGAATCCCCCTCGCCCTTTGCTTGCGCGCCTTTGCGAACTGCTTCGATCATCGTCGCGTTGAACTCCGCTTGCGCGGCTGCGGCTTTCGCCTCAGTCACACGTTGCGCCTTGGTCATTGCGGCTTTATCGAATTTCTTGGACATCTTGATTCCTTTCATGTTGTGGCGTGTTGTATAGGCATGCCTACACAAAACGCCGGTTGACGGGTAAACACAGATGGCTCGCCGTCGTCAACAGTTCACATTGTATGGGTAACGCATGCCATGTCAAGCAGAATAGGTGTAACTGCGATGGTTGCACTTGCAACGGCCTGGCCGGTCGAAAAGAATTCTTTTGCCAGCTGAGGGGGCCGAAGGGGGAATGAACGCTGGTGAGTCAAAGGCTCACCCCCATCACACCCATAGGATTTGGAAGTTTTCAACGTACACCAATCATGATGTTACATAATTTTCCAAAAAATTTCCACTAACTTACCACGACCAAACGCTTGCCACGGGTGGTATGCTCCCCCGCCATAACCCACCACCCCTAGAGGGAGAACCACCATGGCTGCGCTGAACAAGTTCAATTGCTTCGTAGAGGATCTGTCCGAGAAAGTGCACAACCTCGGCACCGACGTGCTGAAAGTCTGCCTTACGAATACTCTGCCGGTGAACACCAACACGCTGTTGGCGAACATCACCCAGATCGCCGCTGGCTTCGGTTACACCTCGGGAGGATCGACCGCCACGGTCGTCACCAGCGTGCAGACCGGCGGCATCTACAAACTGGTGCTGAACGACGTGGTGTTCACCGCTGCCGGTGGTCCCCTCCCCGCCTTCCGCTACGTGGTGCTGTACAACAGCACCGCTGCCGGTGGTCCCCTCATCGGCTGGTACGACTACGGCTCCAGCATCACGCCAGCGGACACCGAGACGTTCACCACCGACTTCGACCAAGCGGCAGGGGTGCTGACTTTGCAGTGACGGGCGCTACGTTGACAACCGATTTAGGGAGGTGACGTGGCCTACGTGTACCGCGACCGCATCAAGGAGCCGTCCACCTCGACCGGCACCGGTGCCTTTGTCGGCAGCGGCACCGCCTTCGCCAAGTTCCGCCCGCTGTCCACCATCGGCAACAGCAACACCTTCGCCTACACCATCGAGCATGACACGCTCACGGAATGGGAGGTGGGCATCGGCACCTATACCCTCGCTGGTAATAGTTTCACTCGTGATCTTGTCCTTGCATCTTCGAACGCCAATGCCTTGGTGTCATTCTCGGCGGGTGCGAAAACCGTCTTCAACACCCTGCCTGCCGACTACATAACGGCGACTGGTGCTACCGGGGCCACGGGCGCTACCGGCGCACCGTCATCCATCGGTTGCCGGGCCTACCACAGCGTGGACCAAGCGGTGGCGAGCAGCACCTCGGTGGCGCTCGCCTTCAACAGCGAACGCTACGACACCGACAGCATTCACGACACTGCCATCAACAACACCCGGCTGACCTGCAGGACTGCCGGGAAGTACCTGATTACCGGCACGGTCCTCATTGCGGTGAATCCTACCGGTAACCGTGGGCTGTCCCTGCTGTTGAACGGTGCGACGACCATCGCCAACGACTTTCGGATTGGCGTTTCAGTCAACTCCACCGCCGTGGCGATCAGCACCATCTACAACTTGGCGGTCAACGACTACATCGAACTGATCGTCTATCAGACCTCTGGCTCGACCCTGAATGTCACTACTAACGGCAACTACTCACCAGAGTTCGCTATGCACAAGCTGGACGGGGCGATTGGCCCGACCGGCGTGACGGGTGTAACAGGCACCATCGGCTCCACCGGAGCCACGGGTGCAGGCACTACCGGCATCACGGGCGCTACCGGCTCCACCGGCCCCACAGGAGCTACCGGTGCCGCACCGGGGCTGACCGCCACCTACATCGCCTACGGCAGTGCGGGCAATGCCATCATCGGTTCTCCTGCCCTGACCCACGATGCTGTCAGCGGGGGGCTGTCGGTCACTGCCCAGCAGGCGGGTGGGGCGTCGCTGGCGGCGACGCAGGCCGATACCGGTGCTACCTCGTTCGCCAGACTGAGTTTAGCCTCCGCTGGCAACCAGCTGGCCCTGCACAAACTCAGTCCCAACTACACCCCCGCCGGGTTGGTGACCGGCAATCAGGCGTGGATCTACAACAGCAACGGGGCGATGCTGTTCGCCAATGCCGCTGCTGCCGACTTCCTCTGGTCGCGTGCAGGCAACGAAGCCTTGCGCATCGGTGGCAACACACTGTCTTTCACCGATACCGGCGGCAACACCGCAGCCGCCAGCGGCATCAGCATCAACAGCAATTTCTACATCCAGAAGGCAGGCTCGACTTACGCCACCAACGGCCTTCTTGTCGCCAACGACACTTGGACGTATAACACTACCGGCAAGTTCGTGTCCATCAACGTTGCCGCCGCCGACTTCGTGTGGACTCGCGGTGGCTTCGCCCCCGGTAACGAGGTGATGCGGCTGTCCACCACGCTGACCGTGGGCGGACAACCCATGATGCGCTGGCTTGGCAATTATTCCGCAGCCGTCGCTTATGGCGTTGGGGACATGGTGTTATACAGCGGTGGTGTTTACGTCTGCGTCATCGGCAACAGCGCAGTCACCCCGACCAACACCAGCTACTGGACACTGTACGCCGTGCGTCCAAGCTACGGCAACCTGACCCTCTCAGCTACCACCACTTGGGACGTTGCCTTGTTGCCGTCCTGCTGGAGCAGCATCACCTCCAACATCACCATGGCCGCACCTATCAACCAAGTCGCGGGCCGCACCTACCTGTGGCTGCTGGTGCAGGACGGCGGCGTACGCACCGTGACGTGGAACGCCTGCTTCAAGTTCCCCAACGGACGCAAGCCCACGCTGTCGGTCGCTGGCGGTGCTACCGATGGCTTTTCGTTCTTCAGCGACGGCAGTCAGATGTTCGGCACCATGCAGCCGATGTTCGCCTGATGGATCTCGCCCCTTCCATGTACTGGGGCGATCTGCCAGCGCAGGTGCCTGCGGCGGGCAGCAACACCTTCGATGTCCCGCTGATGTACCGGCTGTGGCCCAACGTCGCCAGTGGCAACGCCACGCCGACGTTCTCCTGCGGCGGGGCCGGGGGCACGGTGCAGGACTGGGAGGGCGTCCTCCGTAAGTGCAAGGCCAACGAGGCTCGTTTCCCCGGTGCGCGGCGGGTGGAGAACATGATCCTCGGGTCATCCCAGAACTTGACTGTTGCACCATGGACGAAATACAACGTCGGCCTCAATTCAGCGGCACCGGTCCTGACGTGGGACTATGGCGGATCGCAGGCCACCCGTTGCCAGCTGAACCGGGGCAACGACTTGGCAGTCGGCGTGTGCAGCATGTACCAAGTCATCGTGGTGCCGTACACCACCGCTGCTTACCGACTGACAGCCGACCTGTGGACGCTGGGCAACCCCATCAATCTGGTCTTCGCCCTCAGTAACCAGATTATCAACTTCACCATCACCAACACCAGCCCGGTGCGCTATTCGTTCCTGCTCACCGCCACCTATGCCTCGGCACCCAGCTTTGCCATCGGCCTTTACGGCACCAACAGCGGCGGCGTCAACAACTCGCAGTCTGCCGACCTGATGATCGGCGATGTGCAATTCGAACTCATCTCGGGGCAGTCGAACACCAACCCCGGTGAATACGTCAGCGTCGGCATGGGGCTGTTTACCATTTCCTATTCCAATGTCGATGGTGTGCAGTGTTTCGGTACCAAGCTCGCCAACACCATGACCGGTAATGTGGTCAATGAGATTGCAGGCAGCACACCCCTCAATACCACCAATGGTGCCAGCGCCATGGTCTGCGATGCCGTCGGCCCCCTCGGCATCCTGATGGACACGCAGACCACGGTCGCCTACGGCATCGAGTGGGACTTCACCGTGGCCGGTGCGGCGGGGATGACCTACCAGAACAAAATCACTGCGGGACCGACCGGGGACTATTACGCCTGCGGCATCGTGGAAACTGCGGGTGTTTCCGCGCATTACATCAACCCCTACGGCACGTTGCCCTTCGCCACCCAGAATTCATTCTTCGGTCTTTTCGTCAAGCCTTACCAACGTAACAACGTACTGGTGAATTACAGCATTGGTCCCGATACCGTACAGACGCTTTATTACCTGACCGGCAACGGCTCGACCAACGGCGGGTATCTGGCTGGTGGCACCGGTACCTTCCGGGGGGCTGGCATCATCCCCTACAAGGATGGGTGGTACTTCTGCTGGCAGGCATTATCAGGAGTGGCTGCAGGTACCGCCATGAACATCGGGATCTTCGGGGAGAGCGGCACTTCTTATGGTGGCAGCGGCAGTCCGGCTTGGTATCTCTACGGCCTGACGGTGGTGGACACTGGCAGCGATCCCTATACCTACCCCTGTCAATACGCCATTGCCACTCGTGGCACTGACATCCTGAGTTGGGCCGCGTCAGGTAACATGGCCGCTGGTGTCGGTACTGCCTATTGTGAGGTCAAGACCAAGTGGCAGACTGCATGGCAGCAGCGTGGTTATCTCACCAGCGAAACGTATAAGTTGCCGTTGATGATTCAGGGCAGTTATGGCGCGGACAGTATAGGTATTTACGATGGTACCAATCTGGCCATTAAAACTGGACTGCCCAGTACCTATACCGCGTCGCGCAAGCTGGCAGCGTCTTGGGGCAGTGGGCAGCAGATATGTACCGGCAGTGGTCAAGCTAATGTTGCCCTGACTCCCTTCGCTGGCACCATGACCGCATCCACCATGAGCGTGGGTTATTCGCCATGGGTCGGGCTGGCGATAGGGGGGCAAATACGTAATGTACGTATTTGGAACGTTGTTTCCTATGCCAACGATTTGGCAGCATTGACTGCCTGACATGCTCGGCCACACCCCCATCTCCGCAGCACCGATCAGCGCGGTCAGCGGTGTCAAGCAGGCATACACCCTCACCGCCGACGTAGCCGCGTACACCTTCACCGGTGTTGCGGCGCTATTCAAGCGTACGTACAAGCTCCCGGCGACGGTTACCACCTACGCCTTCGCCGCACCAGCTACCGGGCTGAAGCGAGGCTTCGTCCTCCCCGCCGTCGTCCGCACCTACGCCTTCACCGGCATCGCCGCTAACTTCAAGCGCACGTACAAGCTCCCGGCCAGCGTTACGACGTACACCCTCGGTGCCCCGGCAACAACCCTGCGCCGGGGCTACGTCATGCCCGCCGCCGTGCGGACCTACGCCTTTACCGGCATCACCACGGGATTCAAGCGGTCCTACAAGCTCACCGCTACCGTCCAGACGTACACGCTGACCGGCCTCGCCACCGGTCTGCGCCGGTCGTACAAGGCGTTGCCAGCGACGGTAACGACATACACCTTCACCCCGGTCGCGGTCACCCTGCGCCGGGGCTTCGTCCTCACCGCCACCCCCGCCGCCTTCACTGTCACCGGCCCTACCACCGGACTGCGGCGGGGGTTCAATCTGGTCGCCACGGCCAGAGCGTACACCTTCACCGGCATCCCGGCAGGGCTTAGGAAGGGCTACAAGCCGCTGACGGCGGATCTGGCTACCTACACCCTCACTGCCCCGCCCGCGACGCTCAGGCGCAGCTACAAGCCCCTTCCTGCCACCGTCACGACGTATGCGCTGGCCGCGCCGGTCACCAACCGGCTGCGCCGGGGGTTCAACCTCGTCGCCGCCCCGGCCAGCTACACCCTTGGTGCCCCGGCCACAGGCTTCAAACGTAAATACGCGCTGAAGGCCGATGTCGCAACCTACGCGGTGGCAGGGACCACCACCGGCCTCGTCTACAGCGTCTTCAAGAAGCTCACCGCCGCCCCGGCGGCGTATGTCCTGACTGGCCTGCCGGTCGGCTTCCGCCGCACGTACGTGCTGCAGGCGACGCCTGCGGCGTACACCCTGACCGGAGTCGCTGCCACTCTCAAATACGGCCTCGGCTACAAAGTTCCCGCGACCGTCGCGCCCTATGTGGTCGCGGGGGTCGCGGTAACTTTTCGCCGCACCTACGCGCTGGTCGCCACCTCGGCCCAGTTCAACGTCACCGGCATCAATACCGGGCTGCGCCGGGGGTATAGCTTCGCTATAACCCCGGCGGCATACGCCGTATCCGGCTTGCCGGTCGGATTCAAGCGCAGCTACGTGCTGAAGGCCACGTCCACCGCGTACGCCGTGACCGGGGTCGATGCCTTCCTGAAGTACGGCGTGACGTATGTGCTGCCTGCCACCAAGGCGACCTACACCCTGACCGGACTGCCGGTTGGCTTCCGTCGCACGTACGTTCTCGCCGTATCCCCCACGACATACGCACTGACCGGCAACCCGGCAGGCTTCCGGCGCAGCTACGTCCTCAAGGCCGACACTGCCGCGTACGCGGTCACCGGCATCGATGCCGTCCTGATCTACACCACCCGTGCAGCGTTCATTCTCAGGGCGGATGTCGCTAGTTACACGTTGGCCGGACTGCCGGTCGGGTTGGTGTATCAACGGGGGACCACGCTCGTTGCCGCCCCGGCGAGCTACGTCCTGACCGGCATCCCGGTCGGCTTCCGCCGCACCTACGTCCTGACCAGTGCCTACACCGCGACCACGGTCTATACCCTGACCGCGCCGCCGGTCGCGTTGCGCCGCACGTTCCGGCTGGTGGCGACACCAGCGGCGTATGCCCTGACGGGCAATCTGGCGACGTTCCGTCGTACCTACGTCCTCAAGGCCGAAGTCGGGTCGTACGTCGCCACCATCCAACCGCTGGTGCTGCGTTATGGCCGTGTCCTCAAGGCCACGTCAGCGGCGTACACCCTGACTGGCATCCCGCCGCTGCTGAAGTACGGCTTCGGTTACCGCATGGTGGCGGCACCGGCAGCGTACACGCTGACGGGAATACCTGTCACCCTGCGCAAGAACATCAACTGGCCGCTGCCGGTCACCGTCGCGGCCTATACCCTGCTCGGCAAGCCGGTCAACTTCCGCCGTACATATGTCCTCAAGGCCGAGTATGGCAGTTATACCCTGACTGGAATACCAGTCAGTTTCCGCGAAAGTTACGTCCTCAAGGCCGCGCCAGCAGCGTACAGCGTTACCGGTGTTCCCGCAGGATTGCGCCGGAAGTACACGTTGGTCGCGGCACCGACGACTTACGTCGTAAGCAACCCGCTGGTCAATCTCGTCTTCCGCCGTCACTACCGGCTCGTTGCTGAACCGGCGGCGTACAACATCACCGGCATCGATGTCAAGCTGACGTGGAAGCTGCTCATTTCGGTCGGCGACATCCGGCACACCACGTGGCCGCTGTTCACGGCAACGGCCAGTACGGCGTGTGCGTGGGCACCGCCCATGCGGTCACCGGAGCCGCTGTACGTGGTCCAGCCGCGCACCCGGCGACTACCCCCGGTGGCGCTGCCGCAGCGGCCATGGGTGGTCAATGCACGGGTGCATCGACCACCACTGGCGCAGCCGCTGCAGCGCAAGTACGTGGTCGATGCACGGGTAGAACGACCACCGCATGCGCCATTGCCACAACTGCGTTATATTGTCAAGCCAAGAACCCGTACCGCGCCGACCATAAAAATTCCATCGGCGAAATATACGGTTACCGCTCGTTTGCGATAAGGAAAGAACATGCGCTACGTCTTGGGATCACTGGTCGTTGCCGACACCGAGTTCCGCAACGCGCCCCCGCCGATGGGCGACGGGGCGCTGGTTGACCCGACCACGGTGCACTTTGAATACACCAAACCAGATGGTAATACCTTCCAGCTGCAATACGGTATCAGCACTGATTTGAAGAAGGATGCCGTGGGCAAGTACCACGTCAATATCGATGCCCAGCAGAGTGGGGTCTGGGCTTACCGCTGGTGGTCGGAAGGTATCGGGCAGGCGGCAGCGGAGGGGCGCTTCGTTGTTATTGAGTCGATGTTTGAGGTGGCACCGTGAAACACTGTTCCGAATGCGATAAAGACCTGCCAAACACCGATTTTGGCGTTAATCGACAGGCTAAAGATGGGCTGGATTACTACTGCAAACCATGCAAAAGGATGCGCAATCGACAATGGTTTAAGGCTAATCCGGAGCAATTTCGGGCGGCAAAGCACCGTTATTACGAGAAAGTGAAGGGCCAACGTGAACAATCTCACGCCTTATAACCCGCTTAAAGATCCGGCGACGATCCTTGGCTTTCCACCGATGCTGCCGGTGGAACTGGCGATGCATGTCGATACCCCGCAGCGGATCTGCGCGGCGTACGGCATCGACTTCGCCGAGTTTGCGGAGTTGACACAGAACCCCGTCTTCCAGTTAGCGTATAACAACGCTGTCGATGAACTGAAGAAGGACGGTGTGAGCTTCCGGCTGAAGGCCAAGATGCAAGCCGAGAAGCTATTGGAGAAGTCGTGGCAGCTGATCCACGATGTGGCGACGCCGACCACGGTGCAGGCTGACCTGATCAAGTCCACGGTACGCTGGGCCGGGTACGACGCTACCAAGACGGGGGAAGTCGGCATTGGCAACACCTTCGCCATTCAGATCAATCTGGGGGATACGAAATGAAACGTAAACCCGTACCGGTACATCCCAATCTGCGCTTGAATTCCCAGCAGGAGTATTACAAGCACCACGGTCTGACTTGTGAGTGGGACGGCTTGAACGTCGATAACATGACGCATGATGAACTGGTGGCGTTCATCGGCTTCCTTGATCTGCACATGATGATGGTGATGTCCTGTGATGCACCACCGATGTACTTCGGGCCGAGACACTGATGGCCACCATCAACTACACCCCGCCGCCGACGATGCGGGAGTTCATCAAACACCATCGGCAAGGTGAGTTGTTCTTCGATTGGGCGGTAGGTCCGGTGGGGTCTGGTAAGACGACCGGAATTTTCTTTAAGCTTTGCTACATGGCATCCCTTCAAGCCAAGTCTCCCATCGACGGCAAGCGGCGCAGCCGTGCGGTGATCGTCCGCAACACCATGCCGCAGTTGAAGGATACGACGCTTACGTCGTGGAATTACTGGTTCAAGGATGGGCAGGCGGGGGAGTGGCGAGCCACCGACAGCAAGTTCACGTTGCTGTTCGGCGATGTGGAGTGCGAGGTGCTGTTCCGGCCATTGGACACCGCAGACGACGTGGCGCGGGTGCTGTCGCTGGAGGTGACGTTTGCCATCATTGACGAGTTCGTGCAGATCGATGAGAAGATCATCGAGGCGCTGGCAGCGCGGTGTGGACGCTACCCGACCAAGAATGATGGCGGGGCTACCAATTGGGGCATGTGGGGTGCGTCGAATCCGGGGAATGAGGATGACTGGTGGTATGCGTACCTGTACGAGCATAAACCCGACAATGTGATGCTTTATCAGCAGCCATCAGGCTTATCTGCAGAAGCCGAGAATGTCGAGAACTTGCCGGGGCGGGAAAAGTATTACACCTCGCTGATGATTGGCAAGTCGGTGCACTGGATCAAGCAGTTCATCGAGGTGCAGTGGGGATACTCGCTGTCCGGTAAGGCGGTGGTGCCGACGTTCAACGCGCAGCTGCACATCTCGGACAAGCATTTAATACCAACTCCGTTGTTACCCCTGATCGTGGGTTACGATCCCGGCGTGGGTGGCAGTGCGTTGATTTTCGGGCAGCAGGATCTGGATGGGCGGTTGCTCGTCTATGATGAACTGGTGCAGGAGGATTACGGTACGGAGCGGTTGATCAACGACCGCTTGCGTCCCTTGCTGCGGGCGCGCTTCCCCGACTACGAGACGATCATCGCACCGGACCCGGCAGCGGATGCACGAGCGACTTCGAATGAAGCCTCGTCGGTGGACTACTTCCGGCGAGCCAAGTTCACGGTCAAGTTCCCTGACATGAACAATCAGCTGGAGCCACGGTTGACAGCGATTGAGCATTACACGACGCGGTTGACGGTGAAGGGACCGGCGTTGCTGATTGACCCTCGTTGCAAGGGGCTAATCCGGGCGTTGCAAGGGGGCTGGCGCTATGAGACAAATCGGAAGGGCGATAAAAAACTGGACCCCCAGAAGAATAACCATAGCCATACGGGTGACGGGTTTTCATATTTGTGCCGTTACTGCCAACATGCCGCCGGACGCTTTGCCCGGCAACAACAGCGTACACCAATCCCGGTACAGCGGGTGAATCAGTACGCGTTCAGGTGAGAACATCATGCCACTGGACCCGCGATTAATTGACACCACTCAAACCAATCCGCTGGCGCAGGACATTCCTTCGGAGGCACCCCCGCCGCTGCCTGTGCGTAGCCCCGAGCAGATGCGGGCTTTGGGCCAGCGTCTGTCGGCTTTATTTCGTACCTACGAGGCTGACCGGCGCATGGCCGAGATACGGTGGATGAAGAACCTGCGCCAGCGGTTGGGGCAGTACGACCCGGAGATCGAATCACAGCTGGATGCAACACGCTCCAAGGCTTATCCGAAGTTGACGCGAGTCAAGTGCGTATCGATGCTGGCGCGGCTGATGCATCTGCTGTTCTCCGGCGGTGAGAAAAACTGGGGGATCATGGCTTCGCCAGTTCCCAATCTCAGTGAAGGAGACATGGCGCAGGTGCTGGCGCTGGTCGAGCAGACGGCGCAGGGGCAACCGGTGGAAGACATCATGATCGAGACAGCGATCCGCAATTTCGCGGCCCCCAAGGCGGTCAATCTGGAGCGGGAGATCGAGGATCAGCTGGGCAGTATCGGCGGCGATAAGATGGTCGATTATGTGTCGTTGGTGCGTAAGGTACTCATGTCAGGTATTACCTACGGCATGGGCATCATGAAGGGACCATATGCGCGTTCAGAAAAGCATCGGCGTTGGCAGCGCGACGATCAGGGCAAGCTCAGTCCGCTGGAGGTTGATGCGCTGATGCCACAGTTTGATTTCTGTTCGATCTGGGACTATTACCCGGATATGAGTGCAAGGTACTTCCACCAGATGGATGGACAGTTCGAACGGCAGGTGATGTCGCGGCAGCAGCTGCGCGAACTGGCCGACAAGCCGGAGTTCTTCGGCTCGATCATCCTGAAGTATCTGGAAGACCACCAGCAGGGCAATTACAAGGCGCGGCCATTCGAGTCGGAACTGAAGAACATGGGGCCGCAGATCAACTCGACTTCCAACGATGGGCGCAAGTACGAGATCCTGATTTGGGATGGGTATCTGGGTGGAGAGGAATTGCAGGGTGCTGGTGTGGAAGTCGAGTCGGAGGATCTGACCGAGCAGGTGCGTGGCGTGATCTGGATGATCGACGGTACGGTAATTCGGGCGTCGCTAAGTCCGTGGGAGATTCTGGAGGAAGACGCGATCAAGTCGTACCACCATTTTGTGTTTGAGGAAGACGACTCCAGTCTGGTCGGACAGGGCTTGCCGCAGATCATGCGCGATTCGCAGATGGGCGTATGTGCAGCGACGCGGATGACGCTCGATAATGCCAGCGTGGTGTGCGGACAGAATCTGGAAGTTAACACCGAATTGTTACGGGCCGATCAGGATGTAGCCAACGTGCACGCGCACAAGACGTGGTATCGCGACGACACGGGAGTGTCGGCGACGATCCCCGCCGTGCGCTCGATTCCAATCGATAGCCACATTCAGGAACTGCGCGAGATCATCACCTTGTTCACCGACTTTGCCGATAAGGAAACGTTTGTCAGTCCGGCTACTGGTGGCGATATGTCGAAGGCTCCCAGTGAGCCATATCGCACCGCTGCCGGAGCGTCGATGATCAAGGGCGATGCTGCGTTGCCGTTCAAGGATGTGGTGCGCAACTTCGACCAGTTCACCTATTCGGTGTTCTCAGCGTTGCTGGCGTTTAATCGTCACTTTAATCCGAAGGAATCAATTAAAGGCGACTTTCAACCGGTGCCCCGTGGCTCTACCAGCCTGATGGCGAAGGAGGTGCTGGGGATGCAGTACGACGTGCTGGCGCAGTCACTGAACGATCAGGAGAAGCTGTATATCGACTGGCGTGGGCTGCTCAAGGCGCGGCTGCAGGTACGGGACATGGATGTGGATCTGGTGATGTGCAGCGATGCTGAAGCCAAGCAGCGTGAGGAATCACAAGCGAAAGCACAGCAAGCTCAACAGCAACAGCAGGCTGAACTGCTGTCGGCGGAAGTGCGTAAGCTGCTGGCTGATTCGGTGAAGGCGCTGACCCAATCCGATGCCAATACAGCCAAGGGTAACGCGGCGACGTATAACTCGATTCTGGCGGGACTGGAGAAGGGCGTGACGCCGACCGATGTGGCGATGTCGCGACATGTTGGCACGGTGCCTGACGGCATCGAGGAAACGCAGAAGCGGCTGAATCCGCCGAAACTGAATGGAGGTGGGCATTGAGTGTTCGTATCGATAAAAAGGAAGAAGTAGCGTTGCGCAACCTGCTCTATACGCAGCGCGGAGAACCAACGTTGGTAGCGATGAAGACGTTGGTGGAGTCGAATCTGGAGCGGTTGAAGGAAGAATTCATCGATTGCACACTGCAGGAGTTGGCGGATAAACAAAGTGAAGCTAAGGCATGGCGGCGGATGCTGAAGTACATGATCGAAAAGCCCATGAGTAGCTAACTTACCTAACTTACTAACACGCGTTTTTGTTGACAATAGAAAACGAAATCACTATAAGGCTTTAGCCATGGACCAGACCGAGCAAGCACCGGAAGCACCCGCAACACCAGCAGCAACATACGCGGAGTTTTCCAGCGTATTTGACGAGTTGATGGAACCAACACCAACTCCAGCTAACACCGATACCACATCGTCGCCTGCCGCTTTACAGCAAGCAGCGGATGCGTCCAAGGCTGAAGCGGCAACGCCGCCTCCGGCAGAACCAGCTTCCGGGGAGAGTGCGACGCCAGCAGCCCCTGCTGCTGTGGCAGAACCACCTGCACCTGTGGTCGAAGGGGGTGAAGCGGGTGAGGCCGCAGCAGCAGGCGCGTCCCAAGCGGCGACTGACTGGGAAGCGAAGTACAAGGAGTTGCAGGCACAGCAGGCGGCTGCTGCGCAGACGCCCACGCCCCCGCCTCCGGCTCCTGTGCAGCAGCAAGCAGCACCCCAGCAGCAGGTTGAGCCGGAACTGTACAGCGCCGACGAGAAGGCGATGCTGGCACGTTTCGAGGAGGACTGGCCTGATGTGGCGCGGGCGTCACAATTGAGAATGCGCGGTGAATTGACTGCTGCCGTGCGGCATGTGTTCCATGAGATCAAGCGGGTGTACGACCCGTTGATCACACAGGCGCTGCAGTCAACGACGGCGCTGGAAGACCACACGGTGGTCGGCGAGATCCGTAAGGGGCACAACGATTACAACGAAGCGTTGCATGCTGAGGTGTCGGCATGGGTCGGTACCCTCAAGGGTATGCAGCGTAAGGTGTACGAAGCAGTGGTTGAAGCAGGTGAACCGGATGAGGTGATTGACCTGATCTCCGAGTTCAAGAAGGCAACTGGACGGGCAGTACCAGCCATTCCTGCAGCGGCAGTAAAGCCTGCGGTGGCGACACCTGCCGGGAAGGTGACCAACATTTCAGAAGCAGCCAAAAAAGCGGCGAAGGCGATGGGTGTGGTCGAAGGTAAACGGACGGCAACAACTGCAGCGGCAGACCCCAATGATTTTGATGCGGCGTGGGCCGAGGCAATTGCCGAGAAGTAACCCAACCCCATTTAGGGAGTATACACGATGGCAAATGTAACCACCTACGGCGATATTACCCCGCGTACCGTCGCTTACGTCATGAAGGATCTGCTCACGCGAGCGATGCCTTACATGGTGATCGAGAAGTTCGGACAGTCGTATCCGATCCCCACCAACAGCACGAAGACGGCCAAGTTCCGGCGTTACTTCCTGCAAGGTGCGACCGGTGCTGCCGGTAACGGTGTTGCCACGCAGGCGTATTACGTGCCGTTGGCGCTGACGCCACTGGTCGAAGGCGTGACTCCGGCAGGGAACCGGCTGGCGATGCAGGATTACACGGTCCAGCTGAACCAGTATGGTGATTACGTGACCACCACTGATGTCATTGCCGACACCCACGAAGATCCGGTGCTGCGTGAAGCCACCGCGATCATGTCGGAACAGGCGGCGATGACCATCGAGACGATTCGCTTCAACATCCTGAAGGCGGGGACCAATGTGTACTATGCGGGTGCCCCGACCGTGACGACGCGTGCAGGCGTGGTAACGCCGATTTCACTGGCACTGCAGCGGCAGATCACCACCAGCATCCTGCGCCAGAACGGCAAGATGATCACCAGTGTGGTCAAGTCCACGCCGGACTACCGCACGGAACCGGTGGAAGGCGCGTTCATTGCGCTGGCGCATCCGGATCTGGAAACGGACATCCGTACCATGGCTGGCTATATCAACCCGAAGCAGTACGGCACTACAACGCCGTATGAGAACGAGATCGGTGCAGTCGAGCGCGTGCGCTACCTGACTAGCACCATCTTTGCGCCGTTCCCCGATGCCGGTGGTGCGAAGGGTCTGATGCGTTCCACCAGCGGCACCAACGCTGACGTGTACCCGATCCTGTTCATCGCTCGCGATGCGTTCGGTATCGTGCCGCTGAAAGGCAAGGACTCGCTGACGCCGATGGTGGTCAACCCGAAACCGTCGGCGGGTGACCCACTGGGGCAACGCGGCACGGTGGGCTGGAAGGCGTGGCAAGCTGCAGTGATTCTGCAGGATGCGTATCTGGTCCGTGCTGAAGTCGCGGCGACGGCGTAAGGAGTCGTCATGACTACCAGACATGATCAAGTGATTCAGGATGAGGCTGACGCCGAAAAACGTCAGCGGGAATACGACAAGCGGCACGTGAAGGGCAAGGCCGAGAAGGAAGTGCCGGTCGAACGCCGGAAGGAGTTCGACTTGTCACCGCTGGCGGCGGATGCGCCGATGCCAGCGGCAACGATGCTGGTGCAAGCGTCGGCGGTGGACCCGGAAACCAAGAAGCTGTTTGAGGCGCTGATCGTGGAGATCAGGAAGCAGATCGCAGGCGGCGGTGGCGGCGGTACTGGTGGGACTACCAATCTCAGTTCGGTGGTTACGGATCTGAACTCGCTGCGCGATTCGATCATGCTGACCAATGCCTCTCTCGACGCCGATGCCGGTGTGGCTACCACCACATTCGCTGCAAATGGCGATCCACCCCCAATTACCACTGTCGCTTGAAGGAGATGACAACATGGCACTGACTACCAATACCATCACGCAATCGATGGGCGTCAACAACTTCGCGACGGGCTACGTCGTGACGGATGCTGCAGCAGCGGCAAACACTGTGTTTACGGTTGGCTTCGTACCACGCCACGTGCGTTGGTTCAATACGACCGACGGCATCAGCGATGAATGGATCGCGGGCATGGCCAACGGTGCGGCACTGCATACCGTGGCCGCAGGTACGCGTACGCTGGCGGCATCGCCGACTGGCATCACTGTCGGTCTGCAGGGGGCACCGGATGGTGGCACGTTCACCATCCCGGCGGCGCTGATTCCGGCGTCGAAGACGTTTGTATGGGAAGTTGTGGGCTAAGGAGAAGACGATGAACCTGAATATCTTGACGAGTTACCTCAACTCCCTGCCGCTGGTTCCCGACGAGCGGAGCTACATTCTCATGCTGGTCAAGCAGGCACTATCGCGGCTTCCTCCTCCGGTTTCTCCGGAAGAAGCTAAGGCTGCAGCGGCGGCGGTGGAAGCCAAGGCAGCAACGGACAGGGCTGCAGCCAGTGCTGAAGCAGCAAAGCAGGCAGCAACTGCCGTACAGCAGGCAGAAGACAGCAAACTGGCTACGGAGGCCGAAGTGAAGGCTGCGCATGATGCCAAGGCTGCTGCCGACAAGGCTGCGGCGGAAGACAAAGCTGCCGCCGACAAGGCTGCGGCGGCGGTCAAGACGGCATCCGACAAGGCCACGGCGGAAGCCCAGAAGCACCTGACGGCGGAAGAAAAGGCCGCAATAGCAGCGGCGGAAGCCAAGGCTGCGGCAGAGAAGAAGGCCGCAGCGCACGCGTAAGCTGGTGTTGATAGTAGAGCGTACGGGGGCGGTAACGCCCCCGTGTTACATCTAAACTTGAAAAGGAAATAGCATGAGTGCAGCATTGTTTGGCAACAACCTCGATGATGAAGACGATGATGGCGAACTGCCACCACTGAACCAGCCGGTTATCGAGCCACCGAAGCGCAAGGCAGTCAACACCAAGCAGGCTGCGGAGAAGATGATTCGCATCCAGCTGGAGGAGAGTGACGAGATCCCGCCGACTGGGCAGTTCTTCGGGCTGAACGGGCGCTCGTTTATGTTGCGCCCCGGCGAGCCAGCGGATGTGCCGGTGGGCCTGATCAACGTTCTCAACGATGCCATCATGTCGGTGCCGCAGGTGGACCCCACCACGCGACAGGTGATGGGCTACCGCAGCCGACTGCGCTTCCCTTATCGTTTAGTCAGCCGGGACGTGTAACATGAAACTGGATGAAGCCATTGTCGAGTTGCGCGACAATCTATTGCGTGACGAGGCGGATCAGGTGTCGGGGCCGGATGATCATCTGTGGACCGATGACACCCTTGTGCGCTACATGGACTTCATCCAGAAGCTGTGGGCGCGCAAGACGCTGACGCTACGCGATGACACTACAGTGTTGCTGGTGCAGATACCACTGGTTCAGGGCAAGGAGGTCTACACTCTGCATCCGGCGGTGCGGGCGGTGGTTACTGCCAAGTACGACACTGATGGTTTTGACCTGACGCGGGCTGGGCACTCGATGTTCGCCGGGTTGCAGGCGTCTGACCCGTTGTACTTCGATGTCAATGATGCGCGTGCTACGCCGGGTCGTCCGCTGTTGTTCAGTACCGACGAAGGGTTGAAGCAGGACGACAACTCAGCAGCAATCGAGTTGCGGGTGTACCCGGCACCGAGTGCTGAAGTGGCAGGTAAGCTGATCAAGCTGCGCATCGCCCGCATGCCGTTACTGCCGCTGAAATTGAGCGATCTGCAGATGACGTTCGAAGTGCCAGAGGTGTACCACCTGAACTTGCTGGATGGTGTGGCATGGCGCTGCTTCCGTACGGCTGACATCGATGGTGCCAGCACCAAGGCTGATTCGTTCAAGAAGGAGTTTGAGGAAGCCATGGCGCAGGCGTTGAAAGAGCAGCGTTCGAAAATGTTCCAACCAGTGCGCTGGAGTTTCGGTCGTGCTGGTTACACATGGAGTCCATGATGGCTTATCGCGACCCAACCAATATGGATTGGAATGCCAACCTGACGGGAATGCCACGTGGGTTTCCACCGATGGCACCACCCACACCGGTAGTACGGCCACGCCGCGCTGCAATGGGGGGGTTAGCGTGGACAGGTGCACAACCGGCGGGGATGTCGATTCGCGACTATCCGGAACCGGCGCAGGTGGATCAGCCGAATTATCCTGTACGTGGTGACGGTACCATGCCACGGGTGGTAGCACAGGAGTTCGACCGAGTGCAATATCCTTCGGGGCCACCGGCTCCGCAAAAGCTGGGGATGGCCTCGGGGCTGGGCGGTGATCTGCAAGCAGCGCGGCTGGCGGCACTGGATCGTGGTGAGTCGATTGATACCGGTGCTGCCCCGGCGACACCGATGCCGTGGCCAGTGGCGCGTGAATTCAATCAAGGGATGCGGGCACCACCAGTGACGGCGGCACCAGCTGGACCTACGGCTGTGAATCAGCCGATACCGACTGGTGGCGTACCACCACCGATGCCGACGCGTGATTCGACCAACACTGAGTGGAATGCCAATATGGTGCCTTCTGGGCGCGGTATGCCGCGTGTGGTGGCGCAGGAGTTCGACCGGGTACGGTATCCAGCGGCAGCGCCCGGTGAGGCTCCTGCAGCCTCTGCAGCCCCTGCTGCACCGATGCCGACACGGGGGGCCACCAGTCCTGAATGGAACGCCATGGTGGATGCTGGGCGTACTGCAGTGAAGGGCTTGCCGGGAGCGGAACTGGCTACGCAGGCTGCACGGACGGCCATGCCATGGGCGGTGGCGCGGGAGTTCGATCAAGTGCGTTATCCGCAGATGACGGCACCCGGCGAGGCTCCTTCGGCAACTGCTGCGGAACGGATACAGACAGGGGCAGATCGTCCGGATTATCCAGCGGGGCAGCGTGGGTTGCAGTCGGCCAGCGATGAGCCGACTTCCCAGTATTTCAACAAGACGATGGCTGAGTCGCAGGCGGCGATGGATGCGGGTAATACTGCTCGTGGATTAGGGATCGGGGCGCGAGCATATATCGGTGCGCCGCTGGTAGGCGCGGCGCAGAAGGTCGGTGACTTTGCTGGGGATGTATGGAATGCGGCGTCCGGTTTCGGACGTGGGCTTCTCGGCATGGACCCTGCATCCAGTCCAGCAGCTACCGCGAATGCGGTGAATGCAGCGACGCCGAAGGCGGGCGGTCCTGCGGCTCCTCCGGATGAATCTGGTTATACCCAAGGCAATGTAGCCAAGCCTACTGATGTTACACTACCGAAGAAGATCAACTATGCAACGGAGGGCACCGGTTTTTTGATGCGTGACGCAATGCGGGGGACGGTTAAACCCGGCACGCAGATGGAGTCGAACTATGGCTATGGTGACACCATTACAGCGACTGCGGACAAGTCTGGCCGTCTTAACCAGTTCTCCGGGTTCAACCCGCTTCCCGGTGGTGCGCCGGGTGGCGCTGGCCCTGCTGCGGCTGCTGCAGCGCAGGGAGTAGGCCCGACAGCGCAGCGGCTGGGCATGGCACCGGGAGTCAGTGCGGACTTGGCCGCAGCGCAACGGGCAGCGGCAGATCGCGGCGACTTTGGCGCATTGCGGGCTACCGGGGCGATTGGTGGAGGTGGCGGCGATGAGCGCATGCCGGAGCCAGCGCAGACGATTGATACGTCGCATCCGTTTGATCAGGACATCAGGCGGCTGGGTTCATCCGGCGATGTGTTCGACCAGTGGAAAGCACGACGGATGGCGAAGACTCGCGATATGGAGGTGGCTCGCAATCTGGAAGGAATACAGGCGCAGACGGGTCAGCAGCAAGCAGGTGCAGCGCAGTTGGGTGCACGGGCAGCGTGGCAGCAGGCACAACAGGCTATGCCATTGGAGCGGATGCGACAGCAGGGGGCGATGTATGGGCATGAGTTGACTTATGCTGGACATCGAGAGATGGCGGATGCACATCGGCAAGCGGCTGAGATGGGGCTTGTTCCACATTTGCCAAAGCTGGAACTTGAGAACCGAATCAATCAATACGTTAACCAGAATAAGTTGCCGCAAGCGCAGGCAATTTCGCATCTGTTACATCCTAGTGCCGCTGGAGGGAAAAATCTGCAAATGGTGAAGGGGGATATATCGTCGCCCATTGCGTACAGCATATTCAATAAAGACACTGGTGATGTCCAGCATGTAACACATGATGAAGAAGCGGCTTTGGCGGAACAACGCAGGAATGCCGCCAAAGGACGCGAATTGTTCGCGCCAAAATAATGCCTATCGACTACCTGCCGTTGATGCAGAAATACGTACCGGGGTATAACACCCAGCCCCCGGAACTTACGCTGCCGCCTACGCAAGCCGCGCAATCGCCCGATGATGCCGATGCTGCGTTCTACAACTCGTTGTCGCCGATGCAGAAGAAGCAGGTGGAGTTGTCGCTGAACCCACGGGGCACGATAGCGGAACTTGGCGCAGGGTTACTGGGGCGCGGCCTGACGTACGAAGCGCCGCAACGTATCGGGAAGGCGTTGCAGATGCCCGGTCAGCCCGGTGACACGCTGTACGATTGGGGTACGAAGCTGCAGGAAGCCACTGCGGACAATGCGGTCAAGTACATGGCAGACCCCAGCGAGACTGCGCATAACATCGCTACACGTAGTATAGCGGAAGGTGGGGCGCAGGTTGTAGGTTCAATGGCTCCTGCTCTGGCTGCGGTGCCGCTGGCGTTGGCAGGTTTACCGGGAGCAGGTTTAGTAGGACTGGGTGTGGTAGGGGCGACTGCGTTTGGATCGCAGTTTACCGACACCTACAACAAGATGATCAAGACCGGGCATTCGCCGGAGGAGGCACGGCAAACGGGGCAGTTAACCGGAACTGTGGAAGCCTTCGGTGATGTCGCGGGCAGCATGATAGGTTTCGGTGCTGCGAAGGGTGGCAAGGCGATTCTGAGTACCCTTGGCAAGACCGGGATGTCCGTACCCGATGCGCTCAAGTCACTGGGGAATCCGAGCTTCTGGAAAGATTTCGGCAAGGTAGCGGCGACGGCTACTGCTGGTGAAACTGCCGTTGAAACGGCGCAAGGCTATGCCACGGCAGCGATTGAGAAGCAAGCCGGGGCTGATACCCAAGATCCGTACGAAGCGGCTGTAGCTTCGATTGCGCCGACGTTGGGCATGATGCCGTGGATATTGCCGTTCTCGGCTTTTGGTATACGTGCGAGTCACGCGCATAATCAGAAGTTGGTGCAACAGGCTACACAAGTCAATCCGAATCTTCCAACGTCCAACCAGCAGTTGGCGCAGATGACTGCGGCACAACAGGCTTTGACGCCGACGTTGCAGAAAATGACGGGTGATGAAGCGGCGATAAAACAGTGGCGTGGCGACCAGATAGTCGAAGCCAACAAGCAGATCGCGAGCAAGTATACGCAGCAGGATGAAGGAAATCTGCAGGATGCGATGCAGCAGACTGCGGCGCGTCAGGCTGAGCGGGATGCTGCGGAGCAGGCAGCACAGCAGCAGGCTGCAGCGACTGCAACAGCGCAGCAGCAAGCGACCCAGCAAGCCACTGTGGCGCAGCAAGCGCAGCAGGCTGCGTCGATCTTCTCGCAACAGGCGCAACCGGCAGTAACACCTCCAATAGTTTCGCCGTTCATGAGTTCCATCTCGCAGATGCGGCAGGATGCGCAGACTCCGTACGCGCAGACTGTAGAGCAGATGCGGCAGGCGCAGGGGGCGCAGCAGGAGCGTACTGGGCGGATGGCAACCATGCAGCGGTCGCGGGATGCGGCCAAGGCGGTGGCTGGTGTCGCAGCGGCGAAGAACGAGACGGAACGTAAGGCGGCAGTTGCACAGGTCATTGTGAACCCGCCGGAAGGGGCGATGACCTTCTCGCAGTTTGTTGCCGGTATGCAAGCGGAGCGGAAGGCGCAGAAGGGTGAGTTGAAGCTGAAAGGCGGCAAGCAGCCGACGCAGGCTGAGTATCAGGATGCGTACGTCGGGTATGTGAACAACCACCTGCAGCAGCAACCAGAGCAGGTAGTACAACCGGAAACAGCACCGGGGCAACAACAGCTGTTTACGCAACGTAGCGTGCCTCACGAATTAGCATTACAAGCACAGCGCGAAGCAGGTTGGAAATCTGAGTGGCCATTCATTCCGGCAGATTTAGGTAATGCTGATTTTCGTACGATGATCGCTAAAGATCCTTCACTAACACAAAGCGAAAAACACAGTATCTTTGCTGCAGGTGAAAAATTAGGTGTAGTACCACGTGGGGAAAAGGAGGCACTAAATGCAGCCCAAGCGCAAGCTCAAGAGCGTACGACACCAGATGCGGGACCGAGTGCAGAGACTGCGGGAGGAGCCAAAAGCACCATTACCCCGCTCCCTGCCGACGCCCCCCTCGGCCTTACCGAAAGTGGGCGGGTAAGGGCACTGCCGCTGGAAGGACTGCAGGGCAGGTGGCAGGCGTTACATGGAGAGCAGAAGATAACCAAGCAGGACCAGCGGTCAGTCAGCAACGCGTTTAATACCGCTGCTGAATACGAGGGGCTTGCCAAGCAGATACACGTGTTACGTACTGCTGCGGGCAAGCTGAAGGAAAATTCCCCGGCGCGGACTTCGTTGAACTCGCTTATCGCCGAGATGGGGACACGGCACGAGAGCGAGATTGGACACGCACAGGCTAACTTACTGGAGGGCGATGATGCCATACGTTTCCCAGAAACAGAGAGGCAAATTTCACGTACTGGCGAAGCAGGGCAAGATCAGCCAGAAGGTGGTGCAGGAGTGGGACAACGCGAGCAGGGGCTTACGCTTGCCGAAAGGGCTGAAACGGCCCGCGTCATTCAAAAGAAAAAAACCAACCTAATACCCAAAGCAGAGCAACGTAAGACGCGTCAGGAGCGTTTCGCTTTCGAACATTACACCTATGACGATACGCGCAGTCCGGTGAATCGGCAGAGTAACCAGATATGGCTGGACGACTACATTCGGGCGCAGAATCTGGCGAAGGGTCTGACGGAACTGGGTGACAAGGTTAACGATGCGGCGGCAGGGCATACGGACCAGCTGAATGCAGCGGCAGCACTGCATTGGCTGTCGCAGTATGAAGGAGCGGACATCCCCGGTCGGGCGCAGGCAGCGCAGAAACGGCGCGAGGCTATCCTTGCTGTTAACGAACGAGCGCGGAAAAGTGTACAGAAGGCGGCTAAGCAGCTGGAGGATCAGCTTCAGCGCGAGCATGAGAAGCGATTGGGTAAGCCGCGTGAGCAGATGACGCGGGAGGAGATGGACAGGATCACTCAGGAATATAACGAGACGATCAATTCCAGTCGTGCGTACCGGAACGTGACCCAGCGCAAGCACATCAACGAATTGCGTCGCTATGCTTTCGAGGATACTCGACTCAATTACGGGGCAGACCCTCTCGGTATCGGCGATAAGGCATGGCGTGACAGCTACGCACAGGCGCATAAGGATCTGGGCAGTTCCAAGCTGGAGGTTCGCGAGCATGCGCAAACGGCGCTGGACCGTCTGGAAGCGCAAGATCCGCTGGCTGACAAGGTGCGTCGGGCTTACGAGGAACGGCTGGGTAAGACCATCGACAAGATGACCGCAAAGCAGCGGGCAGCGTTGCAGCAGACGTACGAGGAATTGGCATTTAGTTCGGAGGAATATAAGAACGCTGCCGACAAGATTTCATTCGATGAACATATATACGACGTTAACATCGACGTAGCTGTACGTTCTGGAAGTCTTGAGAACGTGCTGGCGGCAGTGGAAGCGTCGGAGTTTTCGGAGCGGATGCAGCCACTGGTTGATCGGATACGGGCGCTTGGTTTGAAGACTACGTTCCAAGCGTGGCATGGCGTGACTGATCCACGCATGCAGAGGGAAGTAGCCAAGCGTTGGAATGCGGCCAATGCCAAAGGTGCGAAGTGGGGTGGCACGTATTTCTATCGGGCTGACACGGCGGTGATAAAAGAGTTCAGCGTGCATGCAGTGATGCATGAGTTGAACCATGCTGCGCAGATGGCGCGGCTGCTCGCTGCCGAGAATGCCGAGAAGGTTTCCGAATATTCGCGCACATCGCAGGAAGTGGAACTGGTCAAGGATTTGCAGGAGTTGCGGAAGTTGATGGAGCGGGCCAAGTTCGCGTCGAAGACCAAACGGGATTATGGGTTTAAAGACGTACACGAGTTTCTGACGGAAGCCAACAGCAATCTGGAGTTTCAGGATAAGCTGAAAAAGATGGTATACAAAGGCAAGAACCTTTGGGACTCGTTCGTGGAATGGATGGGCCGGGTGCTGGGGCGTGCTGATGCCAGTTACAACAACGCACTGGAACACGCGTTGGACCTGTCGCGGCGGTTCGAAAATCAGGACATGACCGGGTTGGAGAATGTAGCGGAGCCTCGTTTCGGGGAAGACCTTGGTCCGGTAGCAGACATGTTGGGGGTTGACCGGATGATGGCGGCGATCACCAGTTCGGTCGAGAAGGGGTTGCAGGCGGTAGCCAAGCAGGGCAACGTCGGTAACATGACAACCCGTGCAATGCTGTACGCGATGACCACCCGGCATATCCAGCAGTGGTACGAAAACTCGCCGACGCTGGCTCCTATCTCCGCAGGCTTCAAGGCGTACTTCGCAGCGGACAGCGTGAAGACGCAGATGGTGCAGGACAAGACAGCCGAGTTCATGCAGCCTGTCAGGACCATCAGCCTGAAGCTGGACGGGATGAAAAGCGATGAGGCGGCGGCAATGAACAAGGAGGTCAGTATCCTCGCTGGGGAAATGAGCGGGTTGAACATTGACCTGAACATGGGCTACAACCTCAACCGCCAACGCAATCCGAATCTGGAGCAGAGCGCGGAGATGCGGATCTATGTTGATGGTCTGCACCAGCGATACATGGCATTGCCGCAGGAGGTCCGGACACCACTGGAACATACGTTCGCGCTGAACCGCAAGAACTTCATCCAGCAGTCAACGACTACACTGCGCAATTACCTGAAGATACGGGAACGGACGATAGGGCCACAAGTGAATCGCTGGCTATCGCGTCTGGACATTCGTGACCCGTCCTTGAATCAAGGCACGTTGCCTACGCAGGGGCAAAACAAGCTGCCGTACTATCCTGATGTGTATACGAAGAATCTGGATCTGCGGTTGCAGGCGGTCCTTGCTGAAGTGCGACAGGCAAACGTCGGCAGCGAGTTCAACAAGATTGACGAGTTTTACAGGGCGGCAGTAGCGAACCCGTACCAGCATCTTGGGCGCATGGGCGACCACTTTGTCGAGTTTGATATTCGCGCCGGTGCGCAGTCGTTGGCGCAGGTGCAGCAGGTATTGAAGTCGCACAATGTGGTCATTGGCCAACCTGCAATGGGCAATCGGCACGTGTTCATGCGCTTTGAATCAGAGCAGGAGCGGGATGCAGCGTTCCAAGCAATGCGACCGTTAGGTGCGGCAGCAGTCGATAACCTGCGCGGGGGCAGCTTGGCGGATAAGGACCACCTGCAGACAGCGCGAGGGGTACCGGACTTCGCCAAGACGCTGCATAGCAATCTCGATGCATCGTTCGATACAACCGGCATGTCGCCGACTGAAGCGGCGTTGGTGAAGGATATGCACGAGTCGATCAAGCGGTGGGCGCTAGATGCGATCCCCGACATGTCGGCACGCAAGGCGATGACACCGCGTAATCCCGGTCGCACATTAGGTTATCAAGCGGACTTCCTGCGTAACTATACGGCACGGGCTACTAGCATGACCTCGATGCTGGCCAATGCGTACAGCATGCCACTGTTCAATAAAGCGTTCGCGGACCTGAAGTCGCAGATCGAGCCGCTGGCAGCGCAAGATCCAAGGGTGCATAGCGAAGCGCAGATGATTCATGATGAGCTTACGAAACGGTTTCTCAATGGCTTGAATCCAGTCGAGACACCGGTTGTTGACGGTGTAAAAGCGTTTGGCCATAACATGTTTCTTGCATTATCACCGTCGTTCTATCTCATCAACCTGATGCAGCCGGGGCATTTGACTTGGCCGTTTCTCGGTGGGCAGTACGGATTCTTCAAGGCGGGCGGGGCAATGTTCACCGCCAGTGGCAAGGCGCTGATCATCCTTAAGAACACTCTCGATAAGGGGCTTTCGCAAGGGCAGACGCTGGGGGGCATGAAGGGGGCCATACTGGGCGCACTTGACGCTGAGTTGCAGCTGGGCACGTTGTCGCCGGGGGAAGCGATGTTCGTGCGTACGTTGGCTTCAGCGGGGAAGCTGGATGCGACACAAGGTCGCGAGCATGAAATGAGCCGCACTGCTGCCGGAGCTTCGTTAGGAATGATTGCGACTACCAAGATGCTGAGTGCA
>Ga0247662_1000008_pt1 | contig 49193 bp, 58 predicted proteins | sample CNK03_metaG_FD_190127 | JGI IMG/M metagenome (GOLD analysis project Ga0247662, IMG submission 190127) | Soil microbial communities from Purdue University Martell Research Forest, Indiana, United States - CNK03 | ecosystem: Environmental > Terrestrial > Soil > Temperate forest > Bulk soil... | reverse complement strand
CGTCGGCGTCGGCTGCGTAGGCGGCGGCGGCGGTGGCGGCGTAGGCGGCGGCGGCGGCGGCGGCGGCGGCGGCGTAGGCGGCGGCGTAGGCGGCGGCGTAGGCGGCGGCGTAGGCGGCGGCGTAGGCGGCGGCGGCGGCGGCGGCGGCGGCGGCGTAGGCGGCGGCGTAGGCGGCGTCGGCGGCGGCGTTGGCGGCGTTGGCGGTCTTTGTGTCTACAATCTCAGGTAGTGCCCGCAGTTGCGTCGCCTCTGCATGGTATCCATGCGCATCGAGCGCTAGCGGCGCGAATACGCGCACGGCCCGATCCGCGCATACGAACGCGCGCCGAATGGATAGCTCGCGTCCTTGGTTGGTGCCGAGTGGCGTCAGCAGGTGCGGGCCGATGATGCGCTCCCGATCGGCATCGCTCGGCAGCATGTCGTTGAGCCGCTGGCACAGCGGCACAATCACCGGATCGACGCACGCAGGGTGATCGGTCCACTTCTCGCCGGCATAGAAGGCGCCGGCAGTCATCCAGCATGCGCCCGTGGTTGGGGATCCTTTGCCTTTCACAAGTCTCATGGTCTAGCTCCTTCTCGTCGTTGTTGGTGGGGATGGGTTGTTCCAGGGCCGCCCTACAGGGCGGCAACGAGGGTCTTCAGCATGGTCGCGTTGAGGCGTGCCGATTCGCCGATGAGGTTCGACTCCTCGCGGTGCTTGGCCCGACCGCGCTCGTGGGTCAGATAGTACGTCGCCGCTTGGGAGCTCGGCGCGCTCCGCCCGCAGCACGGCTTCGACGTTCATGGATAGCCTCACGGGCGTCAGGGTGTGGTCACTCAAGTCGTGGTCGAGACGCCGGGGAGGAACCAGGACAGCATGTAGAGATCCTTCGCCGCTTCCTTCTTGCGCTGGCGCCAAATCTCGCCGGCCGCGACGTGCGCGGGGTCGCGCTTCAGTAAGACGTCGCAGGCCTTCATGCCGAAGTGGCGATAGGCGTCGTAGTAGGGAAGGTCGGCGCCGTTCTGCGCGATCACGTCGCGCGAGACCCAGTAGCCGTCGACTCGCTTGAACCACGCTCGCTTGACGATCTCCTCCGACATCTTGTAGGCGAAGTCCACCGCTGGAGCGTGGCCGCAGACCGTGCCGGCGTACCACATTCCCACCGCCATCACTTCGGCCTGCCACGGCATCGCGCGCAGATCGCTGTCGCTGGCGCCGATGCTGCCGGCGTTGGTCCAGCTCCACCACGCGTCGTTCGGTCCCATGATCGGGATGATGAGCTGATCGACGACCGCCTTGAACCTGGCGGCGACCGCGTCTGCGAGCGCGCGATCCGCCAGACCGCGGAAGAGCTCGCCGGCGACAAAGCCCAGCCACCCCATCGCACGGTTCGCGCTCAACCAGTTTCCCGGCGGTTCGGTGACCCAGCGGAACAGGAAGTTGACCGCGTGCGCCTCCATCAGGCGCTGCATCGCCGGTCGACCCTTGAGCCGCGCGCCGGGCCAAAGGATGAAGTCGAACCAGTGCTCGTCCTCTGGCCCGGCGTAGCCGTGCGCCTCAGCAGACGTGACGACGCGCGGCTTGCCGAGCCAGTCCGTGCAGATCCTCGTGTTGGCCTGCCCGGTGTAGATCCGCAGGTTCGGATGCATCCACCACTGCAGCGTCTCGCCGTCGGCTTCCATGTGGACCATGGGCCACGACCCGTCGCGAGCCGCGATGTCGATGACGGCCATCGCTGTCGGGTCGGCCATGGCCGGTCCCGCCGCGAAACTCTGCGCTCCTTGCGCTCCGGGCCGGCGCGAGTCCATCGCCGGATCCAGAGGCGAGTCGAGCCAGTCATGCTGTTTCGCGATCACGGTCGGCAGCAGGCCGTTGGTCCATGCGAGCGCGTCGAATCCCTCGGGTAAGAAAGGGTTCCCTCCGAGCATCAGGTTCTCGATGCCGCGGACCTGGATCAGTGAGTTGCTCACCGCGAAGGCCGTCTCCTTATCCATAGCCGTTGCGAACTCGAGCCACGTCAGCGTGAACGGAAGCGCACGAACCTGGCCGTGAGCGAGCCAGTCTCCTTCCTGCATCAAGACCGGATTGAACGGAAGGCCGGGGACGCTGACGAGGGCCTCGCCGATCTGCAGTCTCAGGTTCGCGGGGATCGTGGCGATCATGTCGGGGAACGCCTGGTTGCTCGCACACAGCATGATCTCGCCAGGGCACCACGCCTGATCGGGATACCAGTGCAGGAAGACGTGAACGAGAAGCATCGGCCCGATCCTGGCCTTGTAGTGAATGTCGTAGGCCGCGCCGTTGACGGCCGTCGACACCCTCGTCATCCGCACGCCACCGATCCTCACCGGAACTCCGCCGAGCCAAGCGTCACACTTCGCCGGCGGCGGCAGGGAGAACGAATCGGCGAGAGACTCGGCGAGGTCGACCTCGAGCTTTGAGTGGGGATCGAGAGTGCAGAAGACGTCGCAGTTGTGGGTGTCGAGGCCGCTCTGCTTCCCGACAACGTAGCGGAGTAGAGGCGTTGCACCGGTGAGGAATGGCGGCGATCCCTCGAGGTTGGTCGGGAACCATCCCTCAACCGGCTTGTCGTGGTGAGTGACGAGAGCGAGCTTCGGCATCAGAGTTCTCCGTGTTTGTAGGTGCGGTTCGTGCGTGACACACGGTGCCGCATGACTCCGACCGACGCAAGGGGTCACACCTTTTTCTGCGTCTTGATGTCGATGATCGGAGCTTCGACGGCGTCCGGCGGCATCTTCTGCGCGTCGTCGTATCGCTTCGCGAGCCAGACGTTGTGCCGGCGCATCTCGGCGATCTTCATCATGGTCACGCGCGGGTTGCCGAGCCAGTAGCAGAGAAGCCGCTCGGGGCTTCCGTACTTGTCGGCCGTGCGCGCGAAGTCCCAGAGCATCCGCAACACGAGGTCGGTGACGCCGGCCTTCTGCAGTCCGCGCGCGAGCGCGAGGCGCTTCGGCCCACCGTCCTTGCAGAGGTCGCGGTAGCCGATCTCCGTCAGCGTGCGGAGCATGACGAGGATCTCCGAAGGGTCCTCGGTCACATTCGCCCCTCTGAAGCACGTATACCCCCTCTAACCTCTTCTGCCCTCTGTACTCTGTACCCGAGAAAAACCCTCGAAGGCAGAGTCAGAGCAGAAGAGGTTAGAGTACAGAGCCCCCCCTCCCCCATCGGGAGAAAGGGACGGAGAGGTTGCCCAGCGAGCCGGCCTTGGGTAGAAGTCCTCACCGTTCCTGTCGAGGGCCGCCGATCTTTTGAGTGGAGGTCGAGCGGCCCGCCTTTTTCTACGGACCGTCTCCGCACCGTGTCAACACGAGGGATCGCGATCGTCGGCGCGTCTTGTGGTCGACGCGACTGACACCCACTACAGGTTGTGGGTCACGCGGCGAGGCGGTCGCCGCGGGCCTTTGTTGCCTTCCAGCAACCGAAGAAGTGCTGAGCGAGCTGCAGTTGCCCAGCGACGCTGAAGTGCAGGCCATCGTCCGCGTACGTGTAGGTCGGCCACCGCGTGTCGACGAGGCCGGTGTAGCCGTCGTTCTTCGCGAGCTGACGGAGTTGCGCGTAGATGAACGGGCGGTAGTTGAACCCGTAGGCGCTCGGGCCCGACATGACGAATGGGATCTTCTGGTCGCCGAGGTAGGTGCGGATCGAGTCGCGGAACTGCGTGATCGACTCACCGAGCCGCATCAAGCGCTGCAGGTCGCCGGGGTCGTTGTCGGCGATGTTCATGAAGATGCCGACCACCTTCATGGTCTTGCCCTCGGCCGCGAGCAGAGCGCGCGTCACGTCGATGTAGTTGATGAGCGCGTCGTAGATCCCGGAACTGATCGTTGGGTCGAAGTCGAGGCTGCGTAGGTCCCATCCCCAAGAGAAGTCGTGGCGCGGAGTCAAGTCCGGGAAAGGGAACGGCGAGATCATCGAAGATGAGATACCCATCTCGATGAACACGAGCGGCTTGCTGAAGTAGGCGCCGAACTGCCACGCGAGCTCCGTCAGCGAGCTGCACGTCGGGTCGAAGTTGAAGGCCCGCGGCGAGGCGAACGGCGTCTGATCCCAGTTGGTGTAGTCGAGGCCTGTGTAGAAGCACGGCTCATCGCCGAACGCGAACTGGATCTCCTGCAGGACGCAGTTCGGTTGCGTGATCTCAGCGATCGAGTGCACCGCGTTCGCGCCCATCAGCACAACGAAACCATCGCCGACCTCCGGCGTTCGTTCGGGGTGTGTCGTGTCGTGGAAGAACGCGTCGTAGAACTCGACAGCGGTGCCACTGACCCTTGTCTTGATGCGGCGAACCTCGTTGAGGTTTGGGCTCGGAGGGGTGTCCGCACCCTGACCCGTCGCTCCGTTGAAGACCACAACCCACTTGTCGGCGACGTTGGCGTCGAAGGCCGCTGGGCTTCCTGTCTTCGTGAACCCCTTCCGCGGAATACCCCCGATCGTGTCGATCGACGAGATTGTGTGGCTCTCGAGGAGGAACGTGGCGCCACTGTCGGCCGTCGTGACGGCGCCGTCTGGAAGCGCGGGATCGAAGGTGACGACCTGGCCCGCCACGCTTGCGACCCTGCGCACGTAGGTATGGGCCGTGGTGCCGGTCGGCGTCGTGGTGTGAGTGCCGCTTTGCGTCCCAGTCGTGTTGATCGCCGGACCTCCCGGCGTCAACGAGGCCCTGTAGCTATCGACGGTGAGGCTCGTGGGGAGCACGTAGTAGGTGACGCCCGCTGCGAGGCCGGTAAGTAGCGCGCCGGTCGTGTTCAACGTGAAGCTCGTGCCAGCGATCATCCCGTGCTTCGTTTGTGTGAACACGGCCGGCGACGCCTGTGTGATTGTCACCGGTCCGACGACCGCGACCGTTCGCAGCACGCACCATGTGTCGGCGACCACCGCAGCGATGCTTGATCCGAGGTACTTGAACGACGTGCTCGTTGGTGGCGTCCCCATGTCGATGCCGCGCTGCGTGACGTTCGCGAATGGCCGCCGCGGCGTCAGGATGCGGTTGTTCGAGAGCTTGTCGAGGATCGGCCGGTTAGGCGTCGTCGCCGTCGGCGGAGGTTTCGTGAACCACCTCACGTACTCCGCAAGTGGCAGCTCGTAGAGTCGCGACTTGTAAGCCGCGATGTTGCTCGAGCCCGCGACGATAATGACCTCTTGCTCTTCTGCGACGGCCATGGCGGAACGATACCGCTACAGGCGCACCCAGGTCACGGCCCGAGCCTTGTCGAAGTGACCGAGAGCGACTTGGACGCCACAGCGCCGGAAGGCGCCCATGATCGTGTAGTCGCGACTCCGCGGCGACAGACAGACGAGCGCATCCGGCCTGCCGACTCGCGCGGCCTGCAGCGCCGCGGCCTCGCCGCCAGCCGCGCCGCAGACGCCCTGGCTGATCCAGAAGTTGGTTCGCGGGATGCCGAGCTTCTCCGCGAGATTGAAGGCGAACGCTCCAAGGCCGTGCCGGCGGATCGTGATGACGTGCTCCGGCTTCCAGGTGCGGAGCAGCTCCTCGATGATCTCGCGCGTCCTCGGGATGTCGCGCCCGATGATCGCGAGCCTCACAGCACGAGCGATGGCACGGGCAGGACTCGAGTCGTGGTTCCCGGCCGGTAGATCTGCCGGCGCCGCGCGCCGCCACTCACCCACGGGATGTATTCGATCCCGATCTGCAGGTTGCTGTTCGCGCCGTTGGCCTGGTCCAGCGTGAGAATCATGCCGCCGGGGAAGTCCTGGCCGATCGGGATATCGTACGCGCGATTCTGCGTGGGGATTCCGAGCACAATTCCGCCGACGATCTTGCGAGCATTCGTAACGTCGGTGCTTGGCGTGTCGAGCCAGTAAGGGTTGTGCCAGAGGCCGGTGTGCATCACGGCTGTCGTTCCGCCGATGAGTCGGAAGCGATCTTTCGGCGTTGTGGTTCCACCGATGACAGCTCGCCCGGTGTTCGGATCAACAGCGTCCCACAGCGTGCAGGTCAACGCCGTCGTGCCGGTGCCCTGGTTGCTGACCAGCAGCCGCGTGATGTGTCCGGCTCCGACGAAACCGTCTGTCGCGTCGAACTTCGCGCCATTGGGAAACATCACGATGCGGACGGCGGTCGTAATCAGGACGCTCATCAACTCCAGTGCGGTCCTCATGGCTCCTCGCGGTCAGGGTGTGGCATGATGCCGGGCATGGTAGCAGAACAGGTCCCGATGGCGACCCGCGAGATCGCCCTTCAACCGAAGGTCAAGGCGCTCCTGGCCGCGGCGATCGCAGAGAAGGGGCGAGACGACGTCTACTACCTGGCCAGCGTGACGGGCCTGTCAGCGGTCGAAGTCGAGGTCTTGCTGCGCGACGAGGCCTACTGGAACAACCTGCGGAGCGAGGCCAGGATCATCATGACGCACGCGCTTCTGCGCGGCGTGAAGACGCTGGAGAGGATCCTCAAGAACCGAAGGGAGAAGACCCCGAACAAGGTGGCGGCACACCGTGCCATAGCGCACACGTTCCAAATCGCTACGCTGCCGCAGCAGAAGTCGCCCGAGACTCCCGCGGAGGAGACCCTCAAGTGGTGGCTCGACAAGCACGGAACGCCAACCAGCACGGAGAAAGATGAACGCAGTGGGCCAACACGTCCTGATCCGGAAGCCAAAGAAGCAAGACGCACAGGGACTCATCCAGCTGCCTGAGAGCTTCGGCATCAAGTACGCATACGGGCGCGTCGTCACCATCGGCGAACTGGCCGCGCCACTGATCGGCAACGTGAAAGGTGACGGCGAGTCGCTTCCGCTCGAAGAGGGGCAGATCGTCGTCTTCGACCACTTCGGCGCGCGCGAGATCGAACTCGACGGCAAGAAGGACGCGAACCTCGTCGTCGCACACGCCTCGCAGCTCTACTGCACGATCACCGAGGCGGAACTCGAGGCGCGCAAGCTGCCGATCCCGTGATCCCGGAGACCGAGTTCCTCGAGCAGTTCTACGACCGCCAGGAGGTCGCCGCGCTCGAAGAGCTCCGCCCGATCCTCGCGCGCGAGAAGGATCGCAAGAAGCGAAACACCATGGGCCGCGCCGCTCTCCGCCGCATGTGGCCAGACGAGCGCACCTACATCGAGCGCACGCACTTCATCAAGACGAAACAGCCGGGTGTCATCGCGCAGCTCCGCTTCAACTACGTCCAGCAGCGGTTCTATGACCATGTGATCGTGAAGGCTCGCAACGAGAACCTGCCGATCCGCGCGCTCCTGCTCAAGGCCAGACAGATGGGCGTCTCGACGATGCTGCAGTCATGGCACTACGAGCAGTGCGATCGTGAGCCGAACCGGCAGGCCCTGACGATCAGCTACGACCAGGACAGCAGCACCGAGCTGTTCATGAAAGGCGACTTCCTGCACCGCAACATGTGGTTCGCGCAGGAGACTGTCCGCAACAGCGACCAGACTCTGGAGCTCAAGAATGGATCCCTCTCAACCGTTCGCACTGCTGGCAACCTCTCGGCGGGACGCGGCGACACCTACCACCACTTCCACGCTTCAGAGGTCCCGATGTGGGCAGACGCCAGCGAGACCCTCAACAGCGCGCTGCAGGCCATACCTGAGCGCGCTGGCACGTCCGTTGTCATGGAGTCGACCGCCAAGGGAGCGGTGGGCGAGTTCTATGACGCCTGGAGAAAAGCAGAGGCTGGCGGCAGCTACTACGTTCCGTTCTTTGCTCCTTGGTTTTGGGATCCCGAGTACACCACTCCGTTCGCATCCCCTGACCACGAGAACGCCTTCGGAAGAACGCTCGACCTCACCGAACGTCGCCTCCTGGAGACTCACGGACTCGCCATCGAACAACTCCACTGGCGTCGGCGCACGATCGCCGGCAAGTGTCAGGGGTCCGAGGCCAAGTTTCGGCAGGAGTATCCGAGCACTGCCAAGGAAGCCTTTCTCACCACTGGCTCTCCTGTCTTCAGTGCCGAGGCCATAGCGAGGCTCGAAGAGAACTGCACTCGGCCCCTGTGGGTGGGAAACATCCACCTGGAGATCGTCGAGAAGTGAACTGCCGCGAGGAACTCACGCCGGACCCGACGGGGTCGCTGCGCATCTGGGACCATCCTGTCGACGGCCGCGAATACGTCGCCGGCCTCGACGCCTCCGAGGGCAAGAAGCGCGACCGCACCGCGCTGCAGCGTCGCGGCCTCGCGTTCTACTCCGACCAGCGCGTCGACTACTCCGCGATCCTGGTGATCGAGCTCGAGTCCGGCCTGCACGTCGCGACCTGGCACGGCTATGTCCCGCCAGAGGAGCTCGCGTCGATCGCCGTCGCGGTCTGCGTCTACTACAACAACGCGCTTCTCGTTCCCGAGCTCAACGGCCCCGGCCTGGCTGTCGTCACGCGCGTCACAGAGACGCTTCGCTACGACAACGTCTACCGCTCGACCATGGTCAACATGATCGACATGGACCCGCTCCTCCCGCGCTACGGGTGGCAGACGTCCACGTCCTCGCGCAAGATCCTGATGATGAGGATCGGAGAAGCCCTCGGCGAGGGCGGCCTCTTCACGCGCGACGAGAAGCTCGTCGGCGAGCTGCGCACGATGGAGTTCGACGATCAGGGCCTGGAGCGCGCCCGCGGAAAGAACAAGGACGACTGCGTCTTCGCCTACGCGCTCGCGCGGCAGGGGCGATACAGCGCGATCGTCACAGACGAGAAGAAGCCCAGGAAGCCGGCGGACGACGCTCGCGCGTTCGACGCCAAGGTCTGGGAGAAGGTCCGACAACTGCGCGAGCAACGAGAACAGCAACGCAATGGAACAAGTAACGGTTACCGTCCTGTGCGCACTGGTGGCCTTTCTCGCGGGATGCACCGTCGTCCTAGCTAGCCGCTCGACAGCGGTCCATCACCGCATGATGCAGCTGATCGTCGCCCAGAACGACAAGCTCGCAGAGCTCGCCAGCGTCGACTTCGTCGCCTCCCACTTGCGGAAGCACGGCGTGGCCCCCTACCTTGTCGACTCAACGATCGAGCAGCGCGTAAACGAGGACGTTGCCGCAGTCATGAAGATCCTCGGTTGCGACAAACAGACTGCCCAACACTTCGTGATTCAGAGGACCGTTGGTTCAGAACCCACTGTCAACGCAGTACAGGACGACGGCGGATCCGATAGCGGTTCTGACGCGTGACCGAGGGAGGCCGCTCGATCCGGACGATCTGAGCGACGAGGACGCCAACTCGATCCTCGAAGCCGCGAGACCCAACGGCGGGCGCCGGCGCGACACCGTCTCGATGGCCCTTCGAAGGCAGTGGTTCGCCAACATCCAGTACTACTGCGGCATCCAGAACCTGGATGTGCAAGCCTTGCTGGAGAACGTCGACCCGAACATCCTCCTCGCGGATTCGGGGTACGTCGCGAACCTGATCCTGCGGCTCGTGATGTCGAACATGGGCCGCCTGACCTCGGCCAAGATCGACTGGAGCGTGATCCCGAACACGCCGGACCAAGTCGACCAGGAGGGGGCGAAGGTCGGCCAGCACCTGCTCGAGCATCTCGTGGAACACCTGGATCTCGCAGAGCACCGACTCGAGGTCGCACTCTGGCTCGACACCTGCGGGAACGCCTTCGCGTATGACGCCTGGGACCCGACCAAAGGCCAGGTTCGGAAGTTCTACTACGACCCGATGACGAAGCAACCGGTTGCGCAGCAGCAGTTGCTGCCGGCGCAGAAGCAGTGGCTCGACCAGCTTGGTGCGTTCGATACGAAGAACGACGGCGAGCACGACTTCGAGACGCTGTCTCCATTCGACGTGTGGATGCCGACACGGTTCCGTCGCCTGCGGCAGATGCCATGGATCCTGATTCGCCGCACGTTCTCGATCGACGAGGTCTACGACCGCTGGCCGGACAAGGCAGACGCGGTTCCGGTCACCATGCAGGCCGAGAACCGGCTCGACATCTATCGCCAGAGACTCTCGTCCCTCGTGCGCAGCTCCGGCCTTCCGTTCATGGGCGGAGATCACGGCGACGACGAGGGCGCAGTCGAAGTCGACGAGTATTGGCACGTGCCCAGCGCGCGCGTCCCGAAGGGGCTCACCATCTGCGCGCACCGAGACGTCGTGCTCGAAATCGCACCGCACCGGTTCGCGGAGGCCGGCCTCGACACGCGCTTCCCGATCGTCGACTACCACAACATCCCAGTGCCCGGCCGCTACCACGCGATGAGCACGGTGGAGCACCTGATCGGGCCGCAACAGGAATACAACCGCGCGCGCCAGCAGCTCATCCAGCACCGAGACGTTCTCTCTGTGCCGCAGTGGATGGCTCCGATTGGGACGCTCTCCAAAGGCCTCGTGCGCAACGAGACCGGCGACGTCCTGTTCTACAATCCGCGGATCGGCAAGCCCGAGCTCGTGGTGCCTCCGCCGGTCGGCCAGGGCCAGGTGACGAGCAGCTCGATGAGCGAGCACGACCTGCAGATGATAAGCTCGTTCAACGACGCGTCGTTGGGACAGATGCCGCAGGGCGCGCGCAGCGGAAACGCGGTTGCGATGCTGCAGGAACGAGACCAGCTCGGCATCTCGCCGATTGTCTCGCGACTGGAGAAGTCCTTCGCCCAGCTCGGCCGGCACATGCTGAACCTGGAGTGGAAGTTCCGGAAGATCCCGAGCGCGATCCAAATCTACGGCGAGAGCCGGCAGGCCGACCTGAAGTACTTCAAGGGCTCTGACCTCAACGGCAACACGCGCGTCACCGTCAGGCCTGGCTCCATGACGCCGAAGAGCCGCGCCGCGACGATGGAGCTCATGTCGCAGATGCTCACGCTCGGCGTGCTCAATCCGATGTCCGGCGCCGAGAAGAGGCTCGTCCTGGATGCGCTCGAGGTCGGCGGCGCAGAGAAGTTGTTCCTGCAGGAAGACGGGTCACGGCGGCGCGCGCAGATCGAGAACATGATGTTCTTGAAGCCGGCGCCCGGCGACTCGCTGCCTGACGTCAGCAAGTACGACGACCACCAGGCGCACTACGAAGAACACCTGAAGTGCACGCAGACAGACGAGTTCGAGCTGCTGCAGCCCATGTTGAAGATGATGTTCTTCGCGCACATGGAGAAGCACATCGGCGCGGTCGCGGAGATGGCGATGGCCACCGCCGCGGCTCAGCAGGTCTCTGCCGGCGGCATGCCAGGAGGCGCCCCTGGCCAGAGCCCACAGGCGAAACCCCTTGGCAAAGCGTCCCCGCCGAGTCAGACTTCCCAGCCGAAGCCTCAGAGCCCATGAGCAAGGACAAGAAGAGCCAGCCGGCCGAGGAGCCGAAGCCGAGCCAGCCTGCGAAGGACGTCTCGCGTCTTGGCGACATCCTCGGGCGCCTGCAGACGCTGACGCCGGAAGAGCGCGACCTGATGTCGCGTCACGGCGTGAACGTCCCGCAGGGCAACCTCGAAGGGATCATCACCGGCGGCCACAAGTGGGGCCTGCGCTGCACGAAGTGCAACCAGGTCGCGCTCTACTTCCTCGGAACGGAGTGGGAGTTCATGGGGAACACGTACGACCAGCCGCCCGCGATCCACCACTCGCAGCTCGCCTGGATGCAGAACCTGCACCCGAGTCAGATCGACCGACACGAGCCCAGGTGCCAGCACTGCGGGAACCGGCTGCCGCTGATGCAGAGCGGCGCCTTCGACTACGGCCGCGTGGTCGGCGATGGCCGGAGCAAGCTCGTGCTCGTCGCCGACTTCGAAGCCTCGCGCGACGCGGCCTTCGATCGGAAGGCTCTGCGGCAGTTCCGGCGGCAGGTCAGCAAGGAGACGGCGTCCTCGAGCGTCGTGGTCGACAACGACTACAGCCAGAAGCGCACGCCGATCTCGAAGACCATCGACGAACAACACGGCGAGGGTTACGCCGAGCAGGTCGGCAAGGTCGCCGAAGCTCTCGGCATCAACCTCGTCCCCAGCAAGTAGGAGACGACATGGGACGCAAGCAATTCAAGCCGAGCCCGACTCCGGTCAAGCAGAGCGGAAAGGTCTCAGGCATCAAGAACTCGGGTGGCGGTGGCGTCACCCAGCCCAACGTCAAGCCTCACAAGGGCAAGACGAACCCGTAGTCCTCGGGGCGCGCGCCCCGGACGGGAAAGCACACGATGGTAGTACCAACGACAACGAAACCAGGGCAGCCTCCCGCTGTGCCGGGCGTGACCGATCCGACTTTGCTTCGGGTCCTCGCCGCGGCTGGCGTGACGGGTGCTCAGGGCTCCGATGGCGCTGATCCTCCTGTCGTCGAAGAGAGAGGTTCCCCGAAGGAAGTGGAAGTGGAAGTTGGCGGCGTGAAGAAGCGCGTCGCCATCGACGAGCTGACGAGGCTCTACAACGAGCGGGACAAGGTCGCAGCGGCGCGGAAGGCTCTCGACGATAGCCTTGCCGAGCAGGGTGATCTGCAGTCCGTTCGTGCTCTCCGTGAGCGGCTCCAGGGACTCGATGTTTCCAGGCGCCAGAAGATCCTCGCATTGCTCTCCGGCGAAGGGCCCGAACAGGACGACGAGGAGCAATCCTCGGCGGACGACGTGGAGGCCGAAGCGTTCGGAGACAAGCTACGTGCGCGATCCCCTGCAACGAATGGGATCTCGCGTGAAGAGTTCGAGCAGGTGCGCCAGGCGGTCAAGGCTCTCGCCTCGTTCGAGAACCACCGTCTCGGTCAGCAGCGCGAGCTCTCAACGTCGGAGCGAGTCGATGCGGCTATGAAGCAGTTCCCGGTCTTCGCCGAGATGACCGACCCTGCGTTGCTGCACTTCGCCAAGCGGAGCATCATGGAGCAGGTGCTGGGTTCGCAAGACCAGCCCGTCGAGTCCGTGGTGCAGGCCGCAGCTTCTGCTCTCCAGGGATTCAGGAAGAAGGCGGAAGCCGACGCTCTTGAGGGGACCCCTGTGCCTCGACAGACAGTGATCGCTGCCCCCAAGGGCGGCTGGCGGGCTCAGCACATGCGGGACGGTTCTCTCCGCAAAGCAGCGGAGGCAGCCCTCGCGCAGCGCAGGTAGCCTCGGAGGTAGGGTATGGCAGTTGGTACGGTCTCTGGGGCCACTCGTGGCTCCAACCTCGTGTCGACGGCGGCAGGAGCCGCGGCACTCTCGCAGATCCTGAAGGAAGTCTATCAACCGGCGATCGTCGACCAGTTGAACTCGAACACCGTCCTCAAGCGGCTGATTGGCCGCAGACCGGAGACGATGATCGAGGGCAAGTACATGGTGATCGACCTCCGCGTCGGTCGCAACTTCGGCTACGGCTCGATCGCAGAAGGCGGCCGCCTGCCAGACCCGCAACAGCAGCGTTACCAACAGGCGCGCTACAACGCGAAGTACAGCTACGGCCGCATCAAGTTCTCGGGGCCGGCGGCCTCGGCATCGCGAAGCGACCGCGGCTCCTTTATCCGCGTCATGGACGGCGAAGTGCAAGGCCTCGTCCAGGACGTGCAGGTCAACGACAACCGCGTGATGTTCGGCGACGGCTCCGGCCGCCTCTGCCAGCTCGTGGGAACTTCCGCGGGAAGCGCGGGGCCGTGGACCGTCATCAACCCGGGTGGCATCGTGTCGACTGCGCTGGGAACGCAGTACCTCGACAACGGGATGCGCGTCGCCGTGCTCAGCTCGGTGACCTCGGACACCGGCTCGGTGTCGATCGGAACGATCCCGACGAGCGGCGGAGCGACCTTCGCGGGCAGCATGCGAGCTGCCTTCCTCGCGAGCGTGGACAAGTCGGCCGGCACGGTCAACTTCGTCGATGCTGCCGGAGCCCCGATCAACCTCGTGCAGACGTCGGGAACTCAGTACCTCTACCTCGCCAGCGAGGCGAGCACGGATCTTCCGGGCTCTTCGTGGGCACGCGGATACGAGCAGAACGGTCTCGCTGCGATCATCGACGACGCGGACCCGGTGTTCCAAGACAACGTGTCCTGGCCGACCGGCCTCGGCGCGATTCCGATCGCGACGTTCCCGATCTGGAAGTCGCCGATCATCGACAACGCGGGCACGCCGATTCCCTTCTCGCCCGACATGTTCCAGCAGCTCATGGACCTGGAGGACCAGACGGCCGCCGGCTCCATCGACCTGTGGATCACGACGCACGGCATCCGCCGGCAGTACCTCAACCTGCTCGTCGCCGCGAAGCAGTACGTCAACACGATGGAGCTCGACGGCGGGTTCAAGAGCCTCACCTACGACGGGCGCCCGCTCGTCGTCGACAAGGACTGCACGCGCGGTCGCATCTACGGCCTCTCGCTCGAGACGATCTTCATCGCCTCCGAGACGGACTACAACTGGATGGACGCCGACGGCTCGATCCTGACGCGCATGGAGAACCAGGACGCCTTCCAGGCCTGCCTCTACCACTACTGGGAGATGGGCACGGACGCGCGCAACCGCAACGGTTCGATCCAGGACATCCTCGACCCGTAGTCGGGTCGCGCACGCACCGGCGCCTCAGCGGTTCCTGGGGCTTGTCAGTGGGTGGCCCGCCCGCTGCACAAGGAGACGGGCAAGGAAACGCGATGGTTCAGTACGCAGAGACCCCGCAACCTGCGGGCGTTGGGATCAAGGAAGAGAACGTTCACATCGGCTCGGGGATGCGGAACGGGCAACTGCACTCGGTCATCACGACCCTCTTCAACGCAGTCGGCGAGGGCTTCATCGGCAACGCCGACGCTTCCCTGATGGGAACCTGGCCCACCGGAATCAGGGCCGCGGGCGGCACGTGGAATCCCGTGATGATCGTGCCGATGACACCCTCCGTGTCGATCGTCGCCTTCCCGAGCCTCGCTGTCGGATTCCCACAGACGGTCAAGGTGCGCATCCGCATGGTGGGCACCAACCAGTTCGGCGTCTACCAGGAGGAGATCACGCCGCTCATCAGCAAGGTGATCGACGCGACAAGCCAGTGGTTCGTCGTCAACATGTCGAAGGTGTTCGCGACGGTCGACGAGGTCTACGTCATCACCGGCAACATCAGCAACGTTGGCACCGTTTCGATCGCTTCGATCGGCCGCCACACGATCATCGACCCGCTGCTTGCCTCGAACTTCGCGATCACGGACCACCCTGGCGACGCGACCTGGGAGGCTGCGCGCGGTAGCGCGATCGCGTCGACCAACCTCGACTTCGTCGGCACGGCGCCGAACTGGGGCGTGGGAACGCCGCTGCGCGTCGGCCCATTCGGACCGGACATGCCGTTCCCGACGCCGGAGATCATCGGCGCCATGGGTGTCATCCTGCGCGAGCACAACACGCCGACAGTCTTGAATACGACGGCTCCGCTGCCCGCGCGCGGACAGAAGTCAGTCGCCGGAGCAGCTCCTGTCACCGGATGCTGCATCGGCCGCAGCGCCGCTGGCTGGCAGGGCTACATGCACAAGTTCGGGTTCTTCAGCACGGACGGAACTCCGTGGACGACGAAGATAGCCAACATCAACCTTGGCGGATCCAGCACGAGGGCCGGCGGACTGGCGACGCTCTACGCGCGCGCCGGCGAAGACGACCTCCAGCTCTCCGCGATGATCCGGTCGACGCTCGGCACGGCGCGCGGCGCCAACGCCACTCGCGGCTACCCGAACGGGTGATCCCATGGCGACCAACCCACGAATCGCCGGCCTGCTCGAGGGCAACGTCGCCCCGGGCTCAGGCCTCGCCTACCGCCAGTTCCGCATGCTGGCGCAGAGCTCTGCGACGTACTTCGTCAACGCACAGGTCGTCGGTGCCGCTGGATCGTTTGCGACCTTCACGCTGAACAACAGGATCCAGGCCTACGGAGGGACGCTCGTCGCTCAGATCGTGCAGGGAGCGCCGGTCGCTGGCACAGTCAAGCTGCGCGTGCGCGGCTACGACCAGTTCCACGAGTACGTCGACGAGCTCACGCCGACTCTGACGTTGGCCGCGAAGACCAACAATTTCATCTACCTCGCCAAGGTGTTCGTGCACGTCGACCGCGTCGACCTCCTGCATACGGGGCTCGCCGCAGGAGGCGACACACTCTCTCTCGGCCGGCGCTGGGACTGGACCCAAACGATCGACGCCACGAACAACCACATCGCCGGAACTAATCTCGGCCTCCCGCTGCCGCTGCGTTCCGGCAGGCGCGTCGGGCCGACGACGAGAACGCCGTTCAACTTCACGCAGCGCGTCGGCCCCGCCATCACTAAGGCGCCGCCGGCGAGCGTGGATCGTCGTCCGCTCGAAATCCTCGGCCTGACGATCCAGGACATGACTGGCGCCGGCAGTCCGATCCAGACTGTCGCCAGCGACAAGATCGAGATCGGGCAGTCAGCCTCGGGATGGATCGGCACGCCCGACAAACTCGCGATCAACGACGCGACCGCCGTCTCGCAGTGGGCGATCACGGACAACATCCAGGTCATCATGCAGATGCTCTCGGCAGACAACGTGCGATGAGGATCCAACGCAGCACAGAGAAGTGGGCGGCGAAGGCAGGCGGCCAGGTGCCGGATCACGTCCAGGAGGCGATGGCCCGGCTGCACCCGACCGTCGACATCCTGTGGCACCAGGAACACGAGCGGTGGTGCCTGGTGCAGAACGTCAACGGCAAGCAACTGCTGATACGCGTGCTCGGCAGCAAGACGCGGTTCGAGACGCCGAACCTGCACAACACGGTCAACTTCCTCAACTCCTGCCACCCCGCTCGGCTCGACGACAAGTGGGAGCAGGAGCGGTTCCTCCGATCGCTCGACGAGTGCCGTGAGGCCGAGTCGATCAAGAGCAGGTCGCGCGACCGCATCCGGGAAGGCTCCAAGGATCTGTTCAACGCCCTCAACAACAGGCTCGTCGTCGCCAGGCCATGAACGTCAGGGCTGCCATCCTCCGAGTGCGGGAGCGCATCCACGACCGCGACGCCCGCGCCTTCGACGACGAGGAGATCCTGCGCGCCTTCGACGACGCGATCTCGGACATCTTCACCGTGCTACGCACGCACGGGGACAGCCACGGCCTCGACTACGACGACATCACCGTGACCACGCTGACGCGAGTGGAGACGGACGTCTACCAGTTCTCGCCGGCCGAGCGCATCGCTGACCCGCAGCTCCTCGAGTTCCTCAATCCCGGCGCGTCGGTTGGAACCTACCCGCTGGTGAAGGCCCCGCTGGAGCAGAAGGACCAAGCCCGCGGCGTCTTCCCCGGATCGCGGGCGGTCTGGCACTGGGGCCCAAACGGATCGATTCAGATCCGCGGGCACATCGCCGGCTTCACGACCCTGCGCGTCTGGTACATCCGACAGCTCGCCCCGCTGTTCTACTTCGTCGCGAGCGGCGCCAGCGGTGAGTTCTCCCTCACGGTCGTCCAGGAGGACGGCACCTTCAAGCCCGGCGACAACGTCTACACCGGCCAGCGGTTCGAGGCGGTGTCGGGCCCGAACCTGGGCTTCGTGCGCCGCTGCACGTCACACGTCGAGCAGGTGCTCACCTTCACGGAGCCTTTTCCATACCCGACGGCGAACGACAACTTCGCGATCGTGGTTCCCGTGCCTGACGAGTTCGCGAACTACCTCGTCAGGATCGTCACGCAGGAGATGTTCACGCGGCAGGGCAGCGAGGAGGAGCGGGCCGCGGCCGAGAAGAAGCTCCTGATGATGCAGCAGAACTTCGAGTCGGGCATCGCGGTCAGGTCGAGCGGAGAGCCGACGAGGTTCTACTCGAGCAGGATCGTCCGGTGAAACAGACGATCAAGCCGATCCTCGGCGGCCTCAATACGAAGATGCCGCCGACGCTCCTCAAGGGAGACCAGTCGCCGGACGCTCTCAACGTCGTGTTGCGCGACGGTGTCCTGCAGAAGCGCGGCGGCTTCGTCCCGCTGTTCAAGGATCGGATGCCTGGCGACTGCATCGAGAACGTCGCCTGGCGCACGCGCAGCGCACTCAGCGACAGCGGCGTCGCGGCCGAGGGCGACTTCATCATCTCGCCTGGCCACATGGTCGCGGGCCATCGCACGATCTATGAGGGCATGGACAGCTTCGCGGTGAGCCTGTGGTTCAGCCCGACGAGCCTGATCCCGCTCCACGGCGGCAACGGCCAGAGCAGCGGATCGGCGGACTACAACCCGGCGCCGTTCACGACGAAGATCCTGCCGATCATCAGCAAGGGGCCAACGCACAAGTTCGGTTTCGCCTCTCCGACGACGGTCGACAAGCAGTGGGGAACGCACTCGAACGCGGGCATGCCCTTCTGCATCTACATCTTCAACAGCGGCAGCGGCGCCGCTCCGGTCTGGAGCTTCCGCATCTCGGCGCACGTCCTGGTCGCCGGCAGCTGGACGCTGCAGACGGCTACGAGCACGGTGCCAGTCGAGGTCGGCGGCCGTTACCACATCATCGGGGCCGTCACCGCAAGCGGTCTCGGGATTCGCGTGGCGCGCGTGCGGGACGGCGAGACTCCGGTCTACGTCGAGAACGTCAGCGCGCCCTACGCCGGCACAGTGGCGTGGAACAAGTGCCCGATCCAGGTCTTCGACTGCCCCATGCGGTTCGTTAGCGACACGGCCACCGGATCCGCGACGCAGCGGCCAGGACTCGGCATGACGACCGCGGCCTCCGGCGGCTACTGGTACGCGAAGATCAGACCGGAGGGGAAGGTTGACGACATCGCGATTTGGAAGTCGCCGGCGAGCCTCGACGCCCTGCAGATCCAGACCAAGTTGCAGTTCGCCAGTCAGATCGGCCTCATCGGGCTATGGTCGATGCGCGGCGACGCGGAGGACTACGTTCGCGAGGAGACCGGCCGCGGCAACCACATGTTCTTCGTGCCGCGCGGCCCGGTGTCGTGCAACGCGGACGACGGCGGCAAGGAAGGCGGCTCCTGGTTCTACAACGGAACCACGAGCTACGCGCTCCTCGACGTCGATGGCCCGAACTGGCGCTCGGTCGCGATTCCGACCAGCGTCGCTGCGATGACGAGACTCGTCCGCGATAACATGCCGCACGGAATCGCCGTCGAGTTCTGGGTCGACTCGATCGAGCCGGAGACGAACCAGGTGATCGCCGAGATCCATAGCGTGTTGCGGCTGGAGATCAACCAGGACGGAAAGCTGCTCGGCTACTGTCGCGACGGCGACCCCGCTCATCCGAACCCGGCAGTAACAGCCCAGGCAATCGGCGCCAACTACCAGGGCCCACTCACGAGCGACATCGTGTTGCAGGCTGGGCGCCGCTACGCGGTGGCGCTCGTGCGCATCGACGGCGGCACGCAGCTTCAGATGTTCATCGACGGCGTCCTGCACAAGTCATCGGGCGCACTCAACCCAAACAACTACCAGACGGTTGCGACCACGGGTAACAGCCACGAGCCGAGCGGCATCACCCTCGGCATGGGATCCTTCGAGCGGATGATCCGAGCCACGGCGCCGAGCACCGCGAGCAGCGGCATTGCCGAGACTTGGCAGCTCAACACGGATGCCGCGAGCGGCTTCTGCGGCCGCATCGAGACGTTCCGGATCATCACGACTCCGAACGCGGGAACCCTTGTCACGCGCCACGGTCCGGAAGACGCGGAGAACTGGCGTTTCCCAGAGTCGCGGACGTTCCAGAATCCGCGCACGGCGGTCCCCGGCGACAGGAAGCAGCTGATGCCAACCGACGGCGAGGACACGATCCGGAAGGACAGCCGCGGCTCACTCCCTGTGATCGCAACGCAGGTCTCCGATGGAGTGCCGATCGCCAGCGTCAACGCGGTCGCCGATCCTTCAGAGTACACGCTCTCCGACACAACCAAGGTCACCGACATCCCCACCGACGTCCTTGGGCACGACATCCTCAGCGCCGTCGGCGCGCGCGTCTATCACACCCTCGCCTACTACAGGTTCGATTCCGACGACCGGGACTTCGACTACAAAGGCGCCTACCTCCTCAGCCTTGAGTACCGATACCACGGCGGCATCTTCCCGGGAGAGTTCCCCGGGAAGCAGGAGACCAACCCCTTCAAGCACGTCCACGTCCAGTTCAGTTCCGTGACGGATCAGGTCGGACTCCTCGGGGCGGCCGAGCGCCGGTGCGCGGAGGCCGACGTCCTCGACGAGACCGAGAACACGCTCTTCAGCCTCAACCCGGGCTTCAAGAGCCACAGGCAGAAGCCCTACGGCTTCCGGTCGCCAGCGGAGTTCGGCTGTCGCTGGACGACGGCCATGGTTCCGGCGGCCCCCGGCACGACGCCGGTGACGCTGCTCGCGGACTACGACGTGCAGACGCAAAGCAGGCGCCTGCAGATCGCTGCCTGCGGCCGACAACTCTTCTGGGCGAAGCCGGCCTGGGACGAGGGGCGCCTGCTCTTCGCCGGTGGCCTCGACAGCCACGTGCTCGCGCTGACCGACGCGGTCAACGACATCAACGTCGTCGGCACCGCGACCAAGACCGTGATCCAGTTCAGCTGTTGGCTCAAGCCGCTCCGGCTCGACGGCCTGCGCATGATCGCGCACAAGTCGAACGTCGGGAACATCGTGAACTGGATGGTCTACGCCGACAACGGCGCGATCACGGTGCTGGGCGTCGAAGGCACGAGCTTCGTCTGGCGATTCCAAGAGGGCAGCATCACGGGCACGCCCGCAGACGTGTCACGCACGACGAGCCTGAAGGTCGGCGTCTGGAATCACCTGGTCGTCCTCATCGGCCCCACCGACGTCAAGGTCTGGATCAACGGGCAAAGCACCGCGCTCGTCAACACGAACTCCCTCGCGGTCGGCGTCAACAAGACCTCGGCCTGGGGATCAGCGGCGAGCCTGCTGCCGAGCGCCGAGCTCTACATCGGCGGCTCCAAGGACGGCCGCAGCATCTACAGCCTGCCGGACTCTGCGCCGATCCTCACGCTCTCGATCCAGTCTTGGTTTGGCTACATCGCCGACGTCGCCGTGCGAACCTCACAGGACACCACGCGATGGCCGACCGGTGCGGACGGCTACGTCCCCGAGCTCGGCACTCACGACGCGGCCGCGCTTCACACATGGCCGATGGACGAGGGCGATGGCTGGCTGCTGGCGAACGTGGCCGACGAGGACTTCCCAGCCGAGATCCGCATCCGCGAGTTCTACGTGATCGCGAGCGGCCTGCGGCAGGAGGAGGGGCGGCACTACCGTTCCGTCGCCTTCCGCGATCGACTCGTCGTCACCAACGGCGCGGCCAATCCGCAGCGCATCGAGTTCCGAGGCTTCCAAGTCCCGACGCCATTCCGCGTGAGACGACTTGGCGTCGCGCCTCCGGTGCCGGACTACGTGGAGCTCGTGGCCACCACAACGGCCGGCACCACAGTCACGGCCGGCCTCTATCTCGTGGTTGTCTCCTTCGTCACGGAGGACGGGCTCGAGAGCGATCCGGTGCAGGTCGGCGAGTACAACCTGGCCTCGGCGGCGGGCAGTCTGCACCTGCAGATCCGCTACCTGCCGCGCAGTCCGGACCCGCAGGTCGTCGCGCGGCGCATCTACCTCAGCGCCACCGGCGGCGGCACTCCGGTCTTCAACCGCGACATCAATGACAACGACAGCTCGCGGGCCGACGTCCAGGTCTACGCGGCCAGCGGCCTCTCGCCGGACGCCGGCAATCAGCTCCCCGCGCCGCGAGCTCGGCACTGTGCCATCGCCGGATCGAGCTTGGTGCTCGCCGATCTCCCGGAGCAGCCGGCAGGCCAGAACGCCGTTGCCTTCTCCTCGACGTCGGAGATCAGCCAGTTCCCTGTCAGCAGCGCCGCGATCATCATCGACAGCGAGGACGGCAAGCCGGTCATCGGGATCGGGCACAACCTCGGCCAGGTCTTCCTCGGGAAGCGCGACTCCATCTTCGGCCTCAGTGTCGGAGCAATCGTCGCGGCGACCGCGCTCGACGCCGCGCTTCGCCTCGTGCAGGCCGGCGAGTCAATCGGCGGCGGCACTGCTGCCGGCGGCAACCTCCTCTACGGTAGCTCCGAGCGCGGGGTCGGGGTCTTCAACAACAGCGAGGTCCAGTACCTCAGCGACTTCATCGAGCCGACCTGGCGCAACGTCGTCGACCGATCGAACCCTGGGCTCTACGGGCAGCACGGCGCTTTCCTGCGGGCCTTCTCGCAGTATCTGATCTCCGTGCGCCGGAAGGGCCAGGAGTTCAATGACACGATCCTGGTCTTCGACCTCGGCGCCATGTGCTGGCTCAGGTGGCAGGGGGTCGCCCACGCCTACATGCGCGTCCTGCAGCGCGAGCAGGAACAGATCCTCGCGATCGGGGGAACCGACGGGCGGATCCTGCGGCTCGACGACGACGTCATCATCGAAGGGGCGGACGACGAGGAGAATCGCTACGGGCCAGTCACGCTCGAAGCGACGGGCAACCTCCTCGGAACCTCGACCGCGATCGACCTTCCGACGGCCAACTTCCCGACGGCGCTCGCGGGCCTGCAGGGTGTCTCCGTCAAGATCACCTACAACGGCGGCGCGCTCGAGGAAACGCGAACGATCAAGGCCAACACCGGAACCCGGATCGAGTGGGATGAGCCTCTCCCCAACTGGCAGTCACACACGTCCTTCGTCATCGGCGCGTACCCAGGCTACTGGACGACGCCCTGGTTCAAGGAGGGGTTCATTGCGAGCGACCAGTTCCTCAACCGTATTGCGATCGAGACCCTGCCTCTGCCGGGTGACCTGCAGCTCGACATCTCCGGCGTGATGCGCGCGGACAAGGCCGAGCAGGCCTGGCCGTCCGACGAGGTGCGCTTCGAAACGGCTCAGGTCCCAATGGCTACCGGCTACAGCGAAAGGCCGCCGAAGCCGCGATCGAACCGGGCCGGGACCTACCATCGCATGCGCCTGGGAACCTACGGCCAGCGTGACAAGTTCGGCCTGGTCGGCATCGCGATTGACCTCGCCACCTCGACGAGCGAAGACAAGACGGGGAGAACGTCCTGATGGCCAGCACCTGCCCCCTCCTCAATCTGCAGCCGATCCTCGAAGGCACGATGTCATCAACGCCGGCGCCGCCTTCCGACGCGGTGCCCCTCAAGGCGGGTACCATCCTCAGCGCCGTTCGCTGGCAGACGCAACCGCTCGGCGCCACGGGCCGGAACGTGATCGAGCGCAACTTCCAGGCGATCGTCGAGTGGTCGCGCAACATGTGTCGTCACGTCGACTCGATTGACGAGGGGGAACTGTGAGCGATCTCCCCACCGTTCAACACGTGCGCGCGACGGCGGCCAGGTGGACGGCGCTCAACCCGGTCCTGCTCGCTGGCCAGATCGGAATCGAGCTCGTGACGCAGAAAGCAAAGGCTGGCGACGGCACGAGGCACTGGAACGACCTGCCGTACATCGGCGCTGTCGGAGCGGGCGGCGACATCGGAGTGCCGGAGCACACGCACGTCATCGCTGACATCATCGACCTCGAGCTCGCGACGACGGAGACCGCGGGCCTCGTCGAGCTCGCCAAGGATGGCGAAGACGCCGCGGGGCTCGCAGTGCAGGCAAACGATCAGCGCCTCGTCACGGTCGAGAGTCTGGAGCGAAAGTACCTGCTGTTGCTGAAGCACTTCGTCGTCCTCGGGCTTCCCGCACCAGTTGGCCTCGAAGATGATGTGCCCCTAGCCCTCGCAATGGAGTAACCCAATGACCCTCGAAACCAGACCTCTTGGAGCAGTTCGCGGGACCACGATCCCCAACAGCGCCGACTCCAGCGAGAGCCAACTCGCGATGACGCCGCGCGGCGACGGGATCGTCGTGCAGGGCCTTCCCGCACTCGCCGAGTTGGTCAGGCACGGCGGGAGCTGGCAGATCCTCAGCGCGGTGGCTGCTGCGCTCACAGCCGTCCCTTCGACCACGGCGGGCCATTCATTGTGGAATGGCGAGACCGGGGCGAACGCCAAGGTCTACGTGATCGACTCGTTCGGCGTGGTTGAGGTCGTCACCGACGCGACACAGCAGAACTCGCTCGCTCTCTTCGCTGCCATGGAGCCGGGTGTGTTCGCGGCCCCGGCAGATGCCGGACTGACGAAAGCATCGCTCAGCGGACGCGTCGCCGGAATGACGAGTGCCAGGACCATCGCTGGCGCCACCGTCGCCGGTGTGTGGACGCCGCACGGCCCGTCGGCGCCAGGCGCGACCGCCTTCGCCGGCGCGGTATGGCGAGTGCACGAGTTCCAGGCCAACGGCCTCTACATGGTCCGCCCGCAGGGCTTGTTCTCGATCGCGGCTGCGAAGACCGTCGCAACCGCGTCGCAGCTGCGCTACTTCATTCGTTGGCACGAAGTGTTACTGCCGTACGTCGCCTAGCAGGTCATCACCCGATTCTCACTTTCGGCCTATGTGGAACAGTGCCCCCTGTGCCACGCAATCTCTACAGGCAACCGCACGTGACTGGAGCTCTCCTTGTTGCAGCCGGCTCCGGCCTGTCCCTTGCCATCGCGCTGCAGGACATGCCCGTGCCGGAGAAGGTAACCCTTCTCGGCCTCTTGGCCTTCATCATCGGGTCAGTCACCTGGCTTCTCCGGTCGATTGGCGGCCGCCTCGTGGACTCGGTCGACAACAACACGAAGACCGTTGGCGGGCTCGTCACGGAGCTCCACGTGCTCACGGAGCAGAACGCCGCCTTTCAGCGGGAGGCGACGCGCCACTTCGAGGAGTACGCCCGCGAGCGCGACAAGGCGGTCGACGAACTGAAGAGGGCGATCGAGGCAGGAAGGCGGTCCGGGTAGCATCCGGCGGCATGAAACCGAACCGCATCACGGCCGCAGTCATGACGACCGTTCTTCTTGCCCTCTCCTCGTGCGCAACGTCCCCACGCACCACGACGCCTGACGAACGCGCCGTGGCGATGGCCGTGCTGACAACAGTCGAGACCGGCGTCGCAGCTCTCCTTGCCACGGGCAAGATCACGCAGGAGCAGTACACGCTCGCGAGCCAGCAGGCTGCGCAGCTGCGCATCGAGGTCGCGGACTCAGCCGAGAGCCCAATCACGTGGCTCGACCTGTACCAGAGGATCATGAACTTGGCCCTGGCTTGGCTGCCGAAGCCGCGAGCGAGGTAGGATTCGGGCATGCCGAGCACGGGTTACCCAAGCTCCTACAGGCCGCGAGGGCGCGCGCCAAGGGCGGCGCCGCCGACACCGACCCCGGAGAGGCGACTCGCTGCGGGGCCGGAGGCCCAATACCGGCGCACGTCGGAGCAATGGGGCCAGACACCGCCAGCCCAGTCGCTGCAGAAGGTCGACCCCATCGGCAAGGCTCTCGGCTTCTGGGGCAAGAAGCCGAAGCAGCCGCCAGACTACCTCTACAACGACCAGACGGGCGGGTACGAGTCGCTGCTCCAGGGCTTCGAAGGGGGAGCGTCGACAGCTGACGCGCTGCAGGACCTGCTCGCGAACTTCAAGGGCAACCCCGAGCAGTTCGCCGACTTCATGGAGATCGCCGGCCCTCTGATGGGCGCGCTGGAGTCTCGGCGCCTCGAAGGCAGCCAAGGCCTCGCCTACATGTCCGATCAAGGCAACTGGGACCTCGGCGCAATGGGAGCCTACGGCGCGGCGGCCGGACAGATCGGACGCGGCACGCGCGAGGCGATGCGTAGCGGCGAGCAGTCGATGGCCGCGCAGGGACTCGGCCGCGGCACGGCGCGCACGGCCGCCTCCGAGATGCTCCGGCAGTCCGGATCGAACCAGCAGGCCGACCTCCGCTCACAGCTCGAGCAGACCGCGGCGCGGAACCGCATGGGTAGCGCGAACCAGCTCTTCGATGCCCACCGCACGATCGCGCAGCTCGCACTCGGCCAGCAGATCACGCCCAGGATCACGTCGCCGCAAGACACGCAACCGGGCGTCGGGCCGGCCCAGGGTGCTCTCGCTGGCGCCGGCGCCGGTGCGGCCTTCGGGCCCTGGGGCGCAGGCATCGGAGCTCTCGCCGGCGCGGGACTCGGCGCCTACCAGCAGAGCCGAAGCAGATGATGTTGCCCATCAGCCCGCGGCTCCAAGCCGACGCGATGGTCCACTTGGCCGCCGGCAACCGCTTCGGGATCGCCCTCCGCGAGTTCGGGGGGTATCGTCGCGGGGGCCCGCGCGTCCGCCGGCAGTCACTGCACCACGTGACCGACGCCAACGCGATCGCGCGGATGCTCTACCCGGACCACGACTATGAGCTATGCAGAGGCGAAAGCGGATCGGAGGAGACGTCGGAAGGGCGGGGACGCGGCGACGTTCCTGGCTCTGATTCAGGGTCTGGGGCAGACACTGATGCACCAGAAGGACGTGAGTTCGGCGAAGGCCGACGCACTGGCGAAGGAGAATCGCGACGCCGAGCGTGAGGCCGCGCGCGACAAGGAGAAGTGGCAGCACGAGCTCGAGATGCTCGACAAGCGCCACGAGAAGGAGCTCGAGGTCGCGAAAATCTACGCCGGCGCCCGCGGCGCCGGCGCGTCGGAATGGGAGTCCGAAGGCCAGGGCTACGTCTCCCAGTACGGCCAGGACCCGGAGTCCGCGCTCTCCGCGATCGACCAGAAGATCGCCGAGGGGCAGCAGAAGGAGGGGATCCTATTCGACCCGACCTACCTCCTGCAGGCCAAGCGAGCGATCACCCGCGTCATGGGTGCCCAGAACATCCGCGGCAGGCGCGCGGCTTCTCCGGTAGCGGGCGCTGGCGCACAAGGGGCCATGGCCGGCGCGGAGATGGGAGGCTCGCCCGGCGGTGGAGGGCCGCTTGGCCCCGTCCAGCAGACGCCAGACATGCTCCGTGCCCTGATGCCATCGCAGCCGAAGGCCGAGCCCCAGAACACGGGCGACCTGGAGTCCAATCCGGCCGCACCGAGGGGCTCGCCGGACCCCGACCTGGAGGCGAAGCGCGAGCAGGTCCGACAGATCCTCGAGGGTCGCATGCGGCAGCGGCAGCAGGGAGCCAAGGGTCCGATGGCGGCCGCGGGCCCGCCGCCTCCGACCGGCGTCGGTGCGCAGGCCAGCGGCTTCAACATGAGCGACGAGTATCGTCACCTGATGACGGGCTCAGGTGGCCAGCCACCACTCGATCCGGCCGGCAAGGCCTACTGGCGAATGAGCGACGCCTACCGCCGCTTCCAGGCCGGCGATCCCACCGGCTTCATGGAACTGCAGGACCTCTTCGGCGGGATCCTCCCCGTGCCGAAGGGGATGGGCATGGACACGAACTACCCGCGCCAACGCTTCAGCGGACTCGGAACGACCACACTCCCCTACTGACATATGCCCCAGGAACCAGTGGGTCGGCCCTCACCGCAGGGACCGGCACCAATGCCTCCTGCCCCGCCCCCGCGACTTCCACAGCTCGAAGTCCCGCCGCAGGGCCCTGACAGTCCTCCAGCCCTCGGCCTGATCCAGGACCCAACGGCCGCGCCGCCGCCGCCGATGCCGCCGCTGATCCTGCCGCCCGAGCTGCCCTCGGACCCCGTGCAGGCGGAGGCTCTCCTGCAGCGGTTCCAGGAGCAGGTCAGGAACGAGATCCTCCGCAAGAACTACGAGCTCGACCTCGGCATCGTCGGAGAGGTCAAGCGCGGCCCGCAGATGCTCGCGGAACTCAACAACCGGATGATCCTCGAACCGGAGGGCCCGCAGCCACAAGGCCTCGTCGAGAAGGGCAACATCGACCTGTCGAACCGCCCGCGCGTGAAAAACCCGGACGGCTCGGTCAGCACGGTCCGCTCGATGTCGTTCGGAACCGACCGCGGCGAGGTCCTCGTCCCCACGGTCAGTGACGCCGGCCGGATCATGTCGGACGAGGAGGCGATCCAGAACTACGAGAAGACCGGCAAGCACCTTGGCATCTTCAAGACGCCCGAGCAGGCGACGGCCTACGCGCAGCAGCTGCACGAGGACCAGGCGGCCGGCGGCGACTACTACGAGCGGGCGATCAAGGAGCAGGAGCCGTTCTCGCCGCCGTCTCAGATCGCCGACCTGCGCACGCGGCGCCGCACCTACACCCGCACGAAGGAGATGCGGCAACAGGTGGAGCGCGAGCTCGAGAAGGAGATCCGCACAGAGCAACCTGGCGACATCGCCCGCGAGAAGCCGGAACCAGAGCGGAAGCCGACGGGCATGGGCGCCTTCGACCTGCCCCAGGGAGACATGGGCCGCCAGACGATGGAGGCCTGGGCGAAGCAGCAGGGCGTCCCGATGCCAGAGCCCAAGCCCCAGCGGCTCGCTGAGCAACAGACTCCGGGCTGGGGAGACGTCGTGCGCGGCGTTCGCGCGATCGGCGGAGGTCCCGTCACGACGCGGCAGGAGATGATCGGCCGCGCCGAGAAGATCATCGCTGGCATCATCAGCCAGCCGGAGACGGCCTCGCGAGTGTTCGGCGTCCCGCTCGACGAGCTCGAGCGCGCCCACATGCCGCCCGGGGTGACGAAGGAGCAGCTCAGGTCGTCCCTCACAGAGGCCGCGCATCGCGTGATCGACCGGCTCTCCGGCGAGGCGAGCATGCGAGACCTCACGAGCCAGGTCATCGACATCGCGAGCGCGGCGATCCCGATCGGCGGCGAGATCAAGGTCTCGGCCGAAGTCACCCGCGGTCTCGCCGAGACTCTGCTGAAGAACAGCCCGAAGCTCGCGCGCGTCGGAGAGATAGTCGGAACCTACGTTGCCGGCCCCGGCGCCATGGAAGGGATCCGCGCCTACGCGGGCCAGCTCCCGGCCGAAACACGCCAGCAGCTCGATGAGATCGCCGACCCGAAGCTCCGAGACGCCACGGAGAAGGCGCACCGCATCCTCGCCGGCAGCGAGGCGGCTGCGACGACAGTGCTCTTCAGCTTCACGTCCGCGCTCCGCGGGCTCGGCGTGCTGAAGCCGAAGCCCGGCGTCGGCCGCGCAATGGCGAGCGTCATTGGGGCGGGCGCTGCGATGCCGGCCGCGACCGAGGGTGTTGATGCGGCAGTCGGCGCGATCGCCGAGGCGAACCGCAGCGGCGAGGGCGGGCTCGCTGACACGACCGCCAACCTGCTCGCTGCCGGCGGCCGCGCCGAACCGGTCAGGAAGATGCTCGCGGCTGCCGGCCGCGGCGACTGGGGCTTCGGAGAAGACGGCTTCCTCACGGCCGCCAAGGACTACGCCCAGCAGACCGTTCCGATGATCGCCGGCCTTGGCGTCATGCACGTCGCGCACGCCTTCGGCGCGCACCTGCAGAGCAGGAAGGACTACCTCAGCCTCTTCCATGCCGTCGAGAGCGACATCGACACGATGCGAGCGACGGGACTCGACGACGAGGTCGCCAGCATCATCCGAGCCGAAGCGCGCAAGAACCTGGAGGAGATGGCCCCGACTCAGGCCCAGGACGAGCGCCGGAGGGCAGGCGAGGAGATCAAGATCGCATTCGGCGACGAGGGCGACTCCCGAGTCATTGCCGAGGACATGTCGCGGGCCCTGCTGCCCGACCAGGAAGGGAGCCTGGAAGACAAGGTCAAGTCGCTCGAAGCGAAGGCGCTCGAGAAGCCGGACGACGCCGACGTGAAGCGCGACCTGGACGTGGCCCGCATCCTCCTTGAGGCACAGAACGAGCCTGACACCGCTCGCGCGTGGAGACTCGCGGCCATCGCGCGGAAGAACAAGCTCGGACAGAAGGCCAAGCCGATCGAGGTTGCCCAGGAAGAGCTGACGCAGGACACCAACGTCCGGCTGGAGAAGAACGCCGGCGCGCGCGACAAGGCCCTGAAGACCGTCCAGAAGCAGGCGAAGCGCAAGGGCAAGAAGTGGCAGGTCGTCAGTGAGAATGTCGACGAGGGCACGGTCACGGCGCGGCAGGAGGGCGAGCCGGGAGAGGCTCCGGTGCGCAAGACGGTGCCGACGCCGCGCCGGAAGACGCGCACGAAGAACATGCTCACTAGGATCGTTGAGCTCGGCGGGCTCAGTCACCGGAGCATGCAGAAGTTCCCTGGCGACGTGCGCTCGATTCGCGAGACGCTCAAGCAGCGGCGGATCAGCGGCGTGATCCGCGGCGAGAAGGGTGGCAAGGGCATGAGCTGGGAGCGGATGGCCCAGTCCTTGGCGTCCGAAGGATACCTGCGCAAGAACGACTACGACGTCACGGCCGAGGGCCAGGGCGACGACGTCGGAGTCCGCTTCTCGGAGATGCTGCGCGACGTTGTTGAGGGGAAGCGCGTGACGAGCGTGCAGGACGAGGCCAGCCAAGCCGAGATGCAGCGCGAGTACGACCACTACGTCGAGCAGCAGGGCCCGGCGGCCGACGACGAGCTGCAGCGAGCGATCGACGCCGTCCGCCATGGCGGCACTCACTCGGCCCGCACGCTCGGCGATGCCATGGGCATCAGCAAAAACCGAGCACACAGACTGCTCCAGCGGATGACCGAGATCGGAGTCATGAAGATGGAGGGCGCGAAGTTCGTGCCCACAGGCGAGGTCGCCCAGGCGCCGGAGTCAAAGACCGAGCAGGAGGTTCGCGACGAGCGCGGCCGCGAGATCGCCGCCGAGCTGACCCGCGACGCGATGGCGATCGCGCAGGACCACGAGCGCGGCGTCTCGCTGCACCTGACCGAGAACCTCGAGCGCATCCAGAGGCGTTTGCTCGAGTATGGCGAAGTCACTCGGCCTGACAACTTCGACGAGGGGTGGGCCCAGGGCGCCGCGCTGCTGCTCGACCACCTGCCCGAGGAGATGCACACCAGCGACTTCATCACGAAGAAGCTCGGCGTGACGAACGAAGAGCTCGTGCGCGCGATGCTGCAGGAGCGCAGGCCGGCGCCGCCGCCAGAGGTCGCGGAGGAGACGCGCAAGGCCGTCGAGGCGCCAGGACACACCGACAAGCAGGCCCTCGTCACCGACCAGGCCAAGGCCACGAAGAAGCCGGCGCTCGACGCGCTCCCCGAGGCCGTGCGCGACGCCTTCAACGCTGCCAAGGACGCCGGCAAGAAGTCGCAGGCCGTCGCCGAGGCCGCGTGGAAAGAGTGGGTCAAGACCAACCCGTCCTTCGGCCACACGACGCATGCGGACTTCGTGAACCACTTCCGCGACCGCCTCAAGAAGCTGGAGGGCAAGCAGGGGCTGACGTCCTCGCGGCCGCACAAGCGGTCGAAGGCCCTCGCCGACCTGGCCGAGCTCGTGCGCGACCTGGAGGGCGCAGACGAGATCACCGCGCTTGCCTCGATGACGGCGCACGGCCGCAAGGTGCTCGAACGGCTGCAGAACCTGCGCCGGATGATGACCCAGGAGCTGGAGATCAAGCCAGACCTGGAGATCGAGATGCCGGCGGAGGAGACGCCGAAGTCAGAGGAGATGGTCACGGTCTACAGGGCCCAGGAGAAGGCGCGCGAGAAGCGCCGACCCGACTGGCTCGAGGGGAATCCTGACGTCAAGGCGACCGACGAAGCCACGGGCAAGTGGTGGACCGACGACCGCGCCGAGGCCCAGTGGTATCTCGACAATGGGATGGTCGAGGGAGAGATCGTCGAGGCGCAGGTGCCGCGAAGCGTGGTCGAGGCCTCCCGCGTCTCCAAGTTGCCGGAGTCGCATCCAGCCAGGAAGTTCTCGCGGCGGCCCGAGAAGGAACTATTCCTCGAGAAGCCGCCGAAGCCGCGCACGCTCACCGACAAGCTGTTCGACGCCGCCCAGGACAAGGACCGGAACGAGCTCTACGACCGCGCCCAGCAGGGCGACGAGGAGGCCCAGCGGCAGTACGACAAGCTCTACGGCAACCGCAACGAGCCGGAGACGCAGCCGTCGCCCGAGCAGGCCCGCGTGCGCAAAGAGCTCGCAGCCCTGCGCATCCCGCTCGACATCGTGTCCAAGGAGCAGCCGAAGACGGACCTGCGCCGCGTCGGCCTCGGCGAGGAGTTCGCTTCCGCCTTCTACGAGAACAACTTCGCCCGCCTGAAGGCTGACCTGGACGCCGGCAATCTACACCCCAAGGACATCGGCGACGCGATCGACGCCGTAGGGACGGCGCGCGGCGAGCTCGAGGGCGAGGTCGCGAAGGCCGACCTGCGTCGCGAGAGCTATGCGCGCAGGTCGAAGACCAAGAGCGACCTGCAGGACTTCCAGAAGCGCGAGGCCAAGAAATCCCGCGAGCGACTGGCCAAGGCCAAGGCCGCCATCAAGACGGCCGACGAGATTCTGGCGAGGCTCAACAAGCGGCAGAGAGAGTCCGGCGCGACGATCATCCCAACGGAGGTCGCGCGACGCGTCGCCCTGACCTTGCTGGACGGAGCGAAGCTGGCGGGGCAGATGGCTCGTTGGACGCACGGCAAGGTCTTCCGCGGCGGCATGCGGATGCTGTCGGGCGCGCTGAAGGGCATGCGCATCGGCGTCGACATCCCGCTCGCGGCCGCTTGGCGCCTCGTTGGAAGGACGCGCGAGGCTCGCCGGCTGCGCGATGCTCGCCGCATCAGGGAGCGGTCCGAGACCGTGCTCAGCAAGTATGCGGGCAAGAAGACGGCCCTGAAGAAGGCCGCCAAGACGCTCGTCGACCGGCTGTCGAAGTGGGGCGAGACCGATGCGATCCTCGCCGGCGAGGAGGCGGGCGCTCTCCACCGGCTGGCCCACGAGGCCATGGAGATGCTCCATCGGAACCTCCTCAAGGAGAACACGGAGCGCGACCTGCAGTTCACGAAGTGGCTCGAGCTCAAGGGCAAGAGCAAGCCGACGAACGAAGAGAAGGCCTGGACGAAGGACTTCGAGGCAGGTTGGACGCCGAAGGAGAAGGACCTCGCGGACACGGTCCGGGAGATGTACCGATCGCTCCTCGACATCGTTCGATCGGGCAAGCTACCCAGCCAGATCCTCCGCAGGCGCGACCTGCGGTTCCTGGGGAAGGTCCGCGATCAGATCCAGCAGCAGGTCGAGGCCTCCGAGGCCGTGGTGCAGGAAGCCATTGATGCCCGCTCCGAGGCAGCGCCCGACGATCTCAAGCAGGCGCAGAAGCGGCTGGAGCAGGCGAAGCGGGCCCACAAGGCCTTCAAGGACAAGCTCGCGAAGCACGGCGAGCGCATCAAGCACCTTGAGGATGAGGGCGCCAAGGAGGCTCGCGAGTGGGGCGTCCGCGAAGAGGGCTACGCACCGGCGGTGCCGCTCAAGGACCCTTCCGAGCAGCAGGCCATGCAGCGCGCGCTCGGCCTCACCGAGGAGGCCGAGATGCCGATGCCCGATCCGCAGACGGCGCGCGAGCAGCTCGAACGCATGGCCGACGACCTGCCGCAGATGGTGCGCGACCACATCCACAGCCCCTACCCCAGGCAGCTGCGCGGTGGCCACTGGCTGCGCCGCGCCAATGCGCTCGAGGCCGCCGGCAACCGCGACCCGTCGGCTCTACGGTCGTTCTTCCACTACGTGCGCGAACTCTACCGTCTCGTGCCGGCCAGCGAGTGGCTGGAGAACAACATGGATCGGCTCTATGGCAGCCAGGAGGTCGTCACGGCCGAGGAGCTGCGCGCCGGCGAGCTCGAGCACGGCGGCCGCGAGGTCGAGTGGATGACGGACGAGGAGTCGCCGGCGACGCGAGCGCACCTGAAGAAGAGGCTCGGAGGCAAGCTCTACGAGCTCACATTCGAGAAGGGCAAGGGCGGCCCGCAGAAGACGGCCTACTTCCGAACGGTTGCCGACCGCAAGAAGGCCGAGCTCCTGGACCCGCGCGTGCTGATCGGCACCCGCGAGGAGCGCGAGGCCGCGGCCGTGGAGAGGGGCGACGGAGGTTGGAAGATCGTCGACAAGCCCTTCCAGCCCAAGATCCTGATCCTCGGCTCGCGCGAGGAGGCCGTGAACCCGGAGCAGCCGCCGCGGGCGGGCGCCGTGGAGCACCAGTTGCCGGAGCTGGCCGAAGGTGAGTCGCTGGATCCAGGCGAGGACCCCGTCACGAAGCAGGTGCTTCTCCCGAAGCACTTCCGCGAGGTCATGTTCCAGTCCGAGGCCGTCGGCCGCGTCGCCTACCGCAAGGGCGGCAAGATGCGGGCGATCTTCGAAGAGCAGGGCAAGGAGGGAGCGCGCGAGTTCCAGGACTACGTCGACGACATCCTGCGCACGCTCACCGGCCGCAACGTGCTCGGCAAGATGGACCGGTTCGCGACCGGCGTCGCCTCCCTGATCCGACACAAGATCCTTGGCTTGGCCAACCCCGGCTCGGCCGTGATGGAGATCACGCAGACCACCTTGAGCAACGCGACCTTCGGGGGCATGGGAATCGAGAACGCGTTCGAGGCCAGCGCGTTCGCCAACGAGTTCGCCATCCGCCTGGCGCGGGCCCAGGCGAAGCTGCGCGAAGATCCGGCCAGGTGGCTCCGCGAGCACACGCTACGCGTCATCGACGGCAAGACGACGGCGCGGGCGGAAAGCGTCCTGGCAGGCCTGCGCACGCCTCCGGAGAAGCTGGTGAAGCTCAGCCCGAAGAAGCGGGCGGAGCGCGAGATGCTCGACGACGCCTTCCAGTTTGCCTACGGCTCGTTCCTCAGCGGCGAGTCGACCATGGGGCATCTGACCGAGGGGGCGCGCGAGTATCGGTACGGCAAGTCGCTGCACCTGCAGATGCCAAAGACCGGGGCCGAAGCGCACGAGTTCGCCAAAGAGGCATTCTCGAAGGGCGTGACGACGGCCGACAAGCTCTCCTGGTACGTGCGCCGCATCGCGCAGGAGCACGGCATGATGCAGACGCTTCTCGGCTCCTACATGTCGCAGCGGCGCGCCGGCGCCACGGACGCAGAGGCGCAGAAGGTCGCCATGCACTACGCGATCGCGCAGGGCAACATCGGTAGCCGCCTGGCACAGAGCGAGTTCTTCCAGACCTGGCTCGGCCGACTGACGAAGCCGCTCTACAGCTGGTGGGCCCAGGTCAGTTCGAGCAACTGGCGCCAGTTCTTCCACCACGGCGCCAAAGGGATCGGCCGTCTCGCTTACTTCGGCATGTATGCCTACGCGATGCAGCAGCTCGGCATCCTCGGCGGCAAGGACTACACGCGCTGGATCGGAGGCGCGCTCTCCGACGTCCCCCTGCTCGGCCCGATGGCGACGTGGACCTCGCACAAGCTGCAGCATTGGATGCACCTGGCGGCAGATCCAGCGGATCCGGCGGGCACGCTGCCGGAGTGGAGGCAGAAGGCCGTCGACCTGGCCACCGAGTTCGCGCCGGCTGTCTTGCGCGAGTATGCGGTGCGCAAGGCGCGCACGATCGGCACGATCCCCGACCTGACGATCCTGCCGCTGTTCGGCACGAGCCTTCCCCTGATGTTCGAGGAGTTCGGCAACCTGCACGAGGCGGCCATCGCCAGCTTCCAGGGCGACGCGAAGAAGGCTCGCGATGCCTGGTACAAGACGCTGATCGGCAACCTCTGGTATGCCCGCGCGGCGAACGAAATCTTCGGTCGCGTGCCGGACCCGACGGACCCCAACTTCTACCTGACCAAGAACCCTGCGACCGGCGTGACGCAGTCGCGTGTGAAGGGCGAGGCTGTGGGCCGAATCCTATGGAACCTGCTCGGGCCCGACATTGACCAGGCGATCGAGCGCATCCAGAACAGCGTTCTAGGCCCGATGCGCGACGCGATGAAGGCGGCCTCAGCGAAGACGGCCAGCTACGAGATGGAGAAGTCGATCCGCCACGGCATGACGCTCGAGCGCGAGGCCGCGACCGCGCGCGAGCCGGCCACCGCAGAGCAGTTGCTGCAGGACGCCCAGAAGAGCCGGCAGGACTTCCGCACGGCGTTCGAGTCCTACGCCAAGGACGAGGAGATGACGCGCGGCGAGGCCCGGGCCCTGGCGAAGCGGCTGAACAAGGTGGCGACAGCCAACCTCGTGCTGACGAGCAACGAGCGCAACATCATCAACGCCTACGACCGCGACACGGCGTTCCGGCTGATGGCGCGAGCTCTCGACGACCCGTCCGAGAACATGAACCGGAAGCGGTTCGAACTCATCGCGAGCCTGTGGTATTCCGACTCCGGCGAGCTCCGCGAGGCACTGAAGGGGACCTCGAAGGAGACCAAGGCCCTGTTCACGCGCTCTTATCAGAACGCGATGGTTCGCTGGGCGGCGCCCGGTCGCTAGTCCGGAAAGTCGAGCGGAAGCGAACCACACGCCATGCGCCGCGCTGCGATCTCGCAGTAACGCTCCTCGACTTCGATGCCGACGGCTCGCCGACCAAGGTCCATGGCCGCGCGCAGCGTGCTGCCGCTCCCCATGAACGGGTCGAGGACCGTGCCGCCAGCCTCAGACCACCAACTGACGAGGAACTTCATGTGGCTAATGTGCCTCGCACACGGATGCCCGTTGTGGCGGTTGTCGTGGCGGTTCTGCGCCTTCGGACCCCACATAGGGATCACGCGCGTGCCTGGAGTGGAGGGGATAGGCTCACCGAAGCAGTAAGCGAGTTCGGTTCCGCCCAACACGCGCCCGAGATACATCGGCAGGGCGTAGGCCATCGCCTGCACGCACACGAAGGGCCAGCGGTCTCCGACTGCCGAGAGGAATCTCGGGTCGCTGTCGCTGCGCAGCACGACGACGAGCCTCTTGGCTTCTCCGAGCACGGCGAGTGCGCTCGCCAGCAAGGCCCGAGGATCTTCCCAGCCGATCAGGAGTCCGTCGGGGACGTTGGGCCAGACCGGATCGGTGATCACGGCGTCGACTGCGTCGAGATTCGGAAGGATCTCGCGGCAGTCGCCGTGGTAGATCGTGACTCGTTCGGCTTGGAAGTATGGCTTCACGTAGGAGGCACCAGATCGCGGACGTTGATCTCCTCGACGCCCCAGTGTGGCGCCTCGGGATTGGCAGCAGAGCGGCGCAGCTTCCAGACCTTGCGCGGGCCGCCCAGCTTGATTGACCTCTTCGCGAACGACCAGACTTCGAAGCGGGCCGGCGACTGCATCCACAGCTTCAGGCGTGGTTCCTCGAGGGCCTTCGTGATTCGCTCCCCGTGATGCTGGCCGCTCGTGATCTGCACGCCGAGCGGGCCGCCGCCCTGACCGTCGAGGACGATCAGGTCGATCACACCGAACAGGTCGATGCGGCGCCGCGCTGGCGCCACCCACTTCTCGACGACCTGTGCGGTCCAGCCGCGCTTGCGGCACTCGGCGAGGGCTCGTTGCGTGGGGCTCACTTGCGGTAGGCCTTCACGCAGCCGCGGTAGTAGGCGATCGCCTCCTGCATGTAGCGGATCGCCTCCTCGACGTCCTGGATCGCTTCGACGTTGTTCGACGCCTCGACGATCTTGTCCGCCTGAGAGAACACGTCTGCACTCTCGGAGAGCTGTCGTGCGGCCTCGCGGAGGACCTCCTCCGCGCCGATCACTGGCAATGGTGCGCGCTTCTTCATGGGTCGCCCGCCTTCAGGAAACGCGGGGCGATTAGCAGGTCGTCGGCGCCAGCAACGAAGTCGATGCCCTGTGGTTCCTCGATGACCCAGTCCGAGGCCATCACATCTTCCGGGCGAGGATTCTCCTCCTCGATCTTCGCCTTCCACAACTGCAGAGCATCCTGCCAGTCGGCGGCGACAACGAACATCGGCCGATCGGAGTCTTTGACGTGGAAGAGCTTCATGGCGCCGGCGTGTCGCACGCGATCGCCGCGTTCGCCCTCATGCGCACGTCTTCGAGGTGGGTGAGGGCGAGCGACAGGTTCCGCCCGTCCGGGCAGATATCGCGCAGCTGCTTGGCCAGCGCGAGCGTGGACTCGGTCACCTGCGCGTGCAGCGGGATGGTGGCCTCGGTGGGACGCTTGTAGCGGAAACGGTTCTCCAGGTCGGCGTCGGTTGGCTTCACGTCGGGTTCCTCTTGGCGATCATGTGGTCGAGGAGCTTTTCCAGGTCGCCGCTGGAGAAACTCTGCAGGGCTTGGTCGAAGTCCTGTGTGTCGTCGGGCAGCGCGATCAGCTTGACGCCCATTTCGCGCAGCGTGTCCGAGGAGATGTCCTGGTTCACGCACTCCGTGTCGATCGCGCGCAGCAGGTCCTGGCGATGCTGTTCGTCGGTGGGCAGAGGCTCGTCGCTGCGCGCGTCGAACATGACCTGGCCGCCAGTCTTCCTCGGCGGCGAAGAGTGAATCGGCGTCGGCGCTGCCGCGAGCAAAGGTGCCCTCGTTGGAGTCAGCGCCGGCGCCGTGATGTCGTCCTCGTCGTCGCCGCGCAAGGCCTCGGCCATCGCCGGCGTCTTCGGAATGTCGGGGCTCTTGAATGCGTGCTTGTCGGCCTTCGCGATGCACATCTCCTTGAACCAGGTCTTCCAGACGTTGTCCGTCTGGGCCATCGCGCGGCGCTTGTTGATCTGCCCGCGGCTCAGAGCCTTCGAGACGAGGCGGTCCTGGCCCTTCAGCTTCACGCAGCAGTAGGCCCCGATGACGTCGTCGTCCTTCCAGTTATCGCGCTCGAACTCGGCTGCGACGTGGTTCGGCATCCGCGTGATCGGATCGAAGAAGGGGACGTTGGCGTTGTATTCCTGCTTGTAGACGACGTCGTGGATGATGAACTCGATGGCGCCGCTGGCCATGGCAAGGTGCTGCCAGCCCTTCGCGCGAACCTCGCCGTGCACGACGCCGGCGCGCGGCACCAAGTCGAAGTGCTCGTGGATCGGGTTGAGCGACAGGCCGATCTGCGCGCACTTCACGATGCCGACCAGGGCGCTCTCGGGGTTGCGCGCGATCGCGTCCGCGAGGCCGGGCTTGCCGTCCTTCGCCGGCTTCGCGAGAACCGCGGCGCGCAGAGCGACCTCGAACGCAGGCCAGTCGGCCTCGCCGCCTGGCAGGAGACTCATGACGTTCGACTTCACCGTGGTGGCGACGTAGCTCGTTAGCGACCACGGTTTGCCAGAACGACCCGTCAGTTGAACTTCATCGGCCATGTTCTCCTCCTTGTTGTTCGTGGACGCGGCCGCTCTGCACGACCTTGTCCAGCGTCAGACACTCCCTGCACCAAACAACGCGAACGAGCCCCATCTCCGTCAGAGCCTCTGGCGGTACGTTGCCAAGTGCAGACGAACTGCACTCCTTGCACAACTCACGCCCATCGAGCGCTGGGCGCTGGCATTGCTCATGCTCACAGAGCTTCGGACTCATCGCGCGCCCCAGACGAACCGCGTGCGCCGCGCCATCTCCGCGGTGTAGGTCACGTCTTGCCGGCAGTGCTCGGCCAGCTCGGGGATGGTCAGGCCGGCGAGCTCCTCGCCGTCGTGCTCCTTGAACCCGCCGCCGAGCACGTATTGCCACTGGCTCAGAGAGCCTTCGAGGTCGAGGTCTTGGGCAAGGTCGACGACCCGCTGCCAGTTCCGCGGCATTGGCAGGTGCGGGATCTCGGCGTTGACGACCATGCAGCGGGCTGCGAGGAATGGCAGGTCGAAGCGGCGGAGATACCACCCGACCCAGAGCGTTGGATCCTCGGACCGCATGGCGGCGGCGAAGCGTTCCAGCAGGTCCTTCTCGCCGCTGCGAGTCTGCTCCTTGGTCTCGAGGACGCTCGCTTCCTCGTCGGCCCAGAATTGCCAGCCGACACACACGACGATGCCGGTCAGCGGCGAGAGCGCCATCTTCGCGCGCTTCTTGTCGAGCTGCTCCTGGCGGTAGGCCTCCTGCTTGATCGGATCCTTGATGCTGCCGTGCGGCTCGATCGACTCCATCTGCTTTGCCCACCAGGTGACGTCTTCGGCGATCGCCGGGTCCGGGCGGGTCTCGATGTCCAACACGATGATGTTCCCGTCGTCTCGCATTGGATCAGCTCGGCTGGAGGTTGCGCTTCTCGACCTTGGAGTCACGCACCGCCTGGCGCGCAGTATCGCGCACGGCGTTGCCCAGGTCGCCGACCTCGGCGAGACACGCGCGCTTCTGCCCGTCGTGCTCGGTGGCGATGCCGTGGGCGACGGCCTTCGACATCTGGTCGAGCAGGTCCTTGCAGGACTTCAGCCCCTTGTTGCAGTGCGTCGCCTTCGCGTCGTCGCGATCCTCGTCCGCCTGCTTGTCCATGAAGGTCTTGGCCTTCTTGTCCGTCTGCTTCGCGGTCGGCGCGGAGCTCGCATCCATGAATTGCCTGTCCTGGGTCTTCGCTTTGCCGTTCTTGCGGGCCATCGGTGTTCCTGTGCCTCCTGGTTGAAAGAGAGCCCGCCTGCGCCGGTCAAGGAGGTCGTCTCGGGAGGAGTCGAGTTCCGCAGGCGGGCCCTTGAAGGGTGGCGGAGCATGTGACAAGATCCTGCGCTATGTCAACGGCCGACACCAAGATTCTTCCGGCGACAGTTCCAAGCTCGGAATGGCGTACGCTGCTCCGCGGCATCCGAAAGAGGATCGCGGAGCGGCGCGTCGCCGCCGGTGTCAGTCACCGGAAGGTCGGGCAGGCCACAAGGCGCGGGGTGAGAACCTCGATGCGTTGGTGCAGCGGCGAGATCACACCCGACCTGCGGGCCCTGCTTGCGTTGAGCCGCCTGTTCCAGTGCAAGGTCTCTGACCTGACCGGCCTGCCATGAACCGCCGCGGCTTCCTTGCGCGCCTCGCCGGCGCCGCCGTTGCCGCCTCGCTCGGCTCCGTTGCGCGATGGGCTCCGCTCGTGAGCACGGCGCCAGTGAGGCCACTGGACGACCACGACCTGCACGTCAACGTCATCGTCACGATCCTGCGCGACGACCTGCTGCCCCAGGCATTCGAATACCTGCACAGCCAAGTCGAGCTCGGCCGGCTCATCCGCAAGCACGCTGACGACCACGACAAGGCCCTGCAGCTGTGAACATCTTCGGAAGCGGTTTGAGCGACATCATCGCGGACGGCGAACCCGACGGACTGCACTGCTCCCCCAGTCAGTTCGCGGCCTTGTTCCACGCGATGAACCAAGTCTGTGGCCGCGACCTGTGGCTCGTCTCGCGCGAGTTCGTGGATCAGGTACGCACCATCTGCCGGCGCTGGCGGCGCAGACACCGGCAGGCCCGCTATCGTCGAGGCCTGCAAACTGTCAGACCAAGACACAGAGGACCGTGACCATGCCAAAGACCAAGTCGAAGAAGCAAGTCGGCCTGTTGCTCAGCAACGACTCACCGCTCAGCCCGTCGCAGAAGAAGAAGCTCAAGAGCGAGCTCCACACCGGCAAGGTGAAGGTCCGGAAGAAGTGACCACGCGCGCAGTGAGCTTCCCGATCTCTCAGCGGTCCAACCCGCAGGATCCTGACTCGCCGCTCGTCGACACAGGCACGGTCGCCGTCTGGTTCTGGTGCCCTGGCTGCGACGAGCCGCACGCCGTCAACGTTGGTGGCAACCTCGACGGTCCGAAGTGGACCTGGAACGGATCGCTGGATCTGCCCACCTTCCGGCCCAGCATCCTCGTGCGCGGCGGCGCCTCGGGCTTCACCTGCCACTCCTTCGTTACTGACGGCAGGATCCAGTTCCTGGCAGATTGCACACACCCCAAGGCTGGGCAGACCATCGACATCCCCGAGCCGCCAGATTGGCTCAAGAGGTGAGGGCCGGGACACGATCTGTCGTGTTCGCCCCATTGTGTAGCATGAAGATCCGTGAAGTTGGGCACGCTTCCGTCTACTGGGGAGTTCGCTTCTTGGTCACGGCAATCGTGCTGTTACTGCTTCTGAAATCCTGTCCCACTCAATAGGAGGAACCGAATGGACAACGTCCAAGTCCAGGTGTCGATCAGCGTCACCTGCGAGAAGAACTGGTCCGACAAGGTGACCATCGCGAAGGCCGAACACGGCCTGCAGGGCTCGATGGATCCAGGTCAGATCCCTGACGAGATCAACCGACTCACGGATCTCGTCCAGCGCGAGGCTCTGCGCCAGGTCGGCATCTCGCGAGAGATCAAGCGTCTCGAGGAAGCCAAGCGCATTGCCGTCGAACCGGCCGTGAGCCACCCATGAGCAACCCCTACGAGATCAAGGACCACCCCACCATCCGCGAGCTCGTCGTCGAGCACCGCAAGCAGACGCGCGTTGCGGTCGAGGCCTCGCGCGACGAGGCGCACGCGCGCGTTGAAATCCACCGCCTCGAAAAGGAGATCGTGAAGCACCTGCAGGTAGATGCACACACGTACCAGCGAACGTGCATCGTCCCGGAGGAGGAGATCATGATCCAAGTTCACTACCACGGCTCGCAGGAAGACCGATCCGTCTCGTTCCTCTATCCTGACCCAGAGAGGCCGGGAGAGTGGACGGTGCGGCGCGAGCCGCAGGACATCTAGAAACACTCAGCCGCGGGTTGGTCTCGGACGGTGGCCGTAAAACTGTCTCGTATCTCCCCTTCTTCCCTTAGCAGTTCCCCGGCGGCCTTTTCAATCAGGTGTTGCCCATGGCAACAGTCAGCTTCTTCATCCAAGGGATTCACTTCGAGACTGGGCGCGAGCTGCCGTGCTCGGTCTGTGGTGTCACCGGCCACGAGACCCTCGGCAAGGCGCGCGAGCTCCTTGAGCACTGCCCAGGTTGCGGCGGCTACGGTGGCGTGACGATCGACCAGTCCCCCTTCATCCTCACGGTCAGCGACCTCATGGCCAACGAGATCGTGTGCCGCCTGCGACTGGGCGTCCAGGTCGGTTGCAGCGGCTCGACGTCGCCCGAGTGGGTCCTCAAGCACCTGCCGGCCAGGCCGATGGGCCCAGGGCATTCGTACTGGCTGCCCAGGCTGCGCAGGATCGCGATCAAGGCGCAGAAGTATCGCCGCTGGGTTGTGTGGCACACGAACCACCGGCAGGACGCGAAGTGACGTGGTCACCCTCTGTGTCAACCACTACAACCAGAGAGGAACCGACATGAGCAACGACACCATGGCGCCCGCTGACCAGCTGCGCGCCGCCTTCAAGGCTGCAGGTTTCAACGCGCGGCAGGTCTCCGTGCGTCACGATCACTACAGTATGGGATCGACGATGTACGTGACGGTGCGCGACGTAACTGTGCCATTCGCGCTCGCGCAGAGGATTGCCCGTACCGTCGAGCGCGTCGACCGCGACGAAGCGACCGGCGAGATCCTGTGCGGAGGCAACCGGTTCGTCGATGTCTCGCACAGCCCCTCGGCGGTTGCCATCCTGGCCCGCCGGCACAGCGACGCGCTGCAGGCCGCCTGCGACAAGTGCGACCCATCGAGCAACCTGCTGGAGCCGATCGCCGGAACGCCCCACCACGTTGGCTCCGGCAACTTCGGAGGCCTTCGCTTGTGGTTCGCCGGCGACGGCCCAGGCCTCAACTTCGGCAAGGAGCCGGGTTGTATCGAGCGTGCCGCCTACCAGCTCGCGCTGCACGACCCCGACCAACTCTGAAACCCGCGCGCCGGCGGCACCGGCGCAAACACCCCGTTATCACCCTAGATACCGCAGGAGCAGCACAGTGACGAAGCTACGCAAACCAGGAGACGCGCCGCAGCTGATGGAGCGACTGGCCTTCGCCGACGAGGTCCTTGAGGTTTTGGCGACGGAGGGCGCGGACGCAGAAGAACGCATCGAAGCGATCTGCGCGCGAGCAGAGAAGAACCATCTCGCGAAGATGAACGACGCAGACGCCGACCCGCCGCTGCTCCGGCTCGAGCCGCCAGCGCCAGCGCCGGCGAAGCAGGCCGCGGACGAACCGCCAGCACGCGACGAGGAGCAGGCCAGCGAGGAGCCGAAGACGAAGAAGGGCGCGGGACGCAAAACGTCGTAGCGTCCCTTTGTAGGGGAGCACTCTCGCAATCCCGCGACTCCCCGGAGGATAGGAACATGGCACAACACTCCGGCATCGTGCCGGCCTCGATCTCGCTGGAGCCGCGCGAGCTGGCCAGGGCCCAGGGCTTCCCCGACAGCTACCAGTTGCGCGGGTCCAAGGCCGCCCAGATCGCGCGCATCGGGAACAGCGTCTGCCCTCAGGTCGCCGCGGCCATCGTCGCGGCCAACATCGGAAGGCAGGCCGTCGTCGCATGACCCCACGCGAACAGGAGCGCAGGCTGGCGCAGCTCGGCGCCCTGCTCGTCGACTCCATGGTCTCCTCGACCGTGGCGCCGGCGATCCTGGCCGATCTGCTCATGCACGCCAAGGACCTCGGGTTGATCGAGGAAGGGCTCTTCGGCCTGTGCGCCGTCGCGCCGCCGGCCCCGCCGAGCGATCAGGCCGTGGCCCGCGGGTGGCCTGAATGACGAACCTCCGGAACCGCATCGCCGAGGTTGCCGAGCAAATCGACACGCTCACGAAGGTGAGCCGGGAATACATCGACGCGGGTTTGCTCGACGAGGCGCTCCGCCTCTCGGAGATCAACCTTGCCTTGGCAACCAAGCTCGAATGCCTGCTGAAGCGGATCCCACGACGTGAGGCGCTGGAGATCAGCATCCGGTTGATGCGCGGTGACCTGAGCGATGAGGAACGGATTCCGATCAGCATCAGGCGCCGGCCGCTTGGGTCCCCAGGCGATCAGCCCGAGGCCGGCGGCTGATGCCGAGCGGTCAGGCCGCGACTGCCGCGCGTAGCCGAACGCCCAGGCCGCGACCGCCGCCCCGGCGCCCCTCGAGCTCGGGCGCCCGCTGGGCGTCGGGGACACGCCGTGCCGGAATGCGCACTTGTGGGGGCAGCAATCCGCAATCCCGCGGCGCCCCCAGGATCCCAAATGACGACCCGTTCGGACCTCCAACCACTCCGCCGCCTCGTCGCCCCGCTCGCGATCGAGTTCGGGCGCCGCCTGCTCGGACACACCATCGCCGGCGAGCCCGTCGCCTTCCGTCACTTCCGCGCCGTTGCCCAAGAGCTGATCGCCGAGAACGTCGGCGCCGCCGCGGACTACCTCGCGTGCCTCGTCGCCTTCGACATCACCGCCGACAACACGCCGCCGCCGGCGCCGCCCGCACCGGGGAGGAACTGACCATGCGCCCCGACGCCGTAGACGTTGCCGTCGCCCTCGCCGGCATCACCGGGGGGCATCCTGTCTCCGCCCGGTGTCTCAACTCGCTTGTGGACCACGCCCGCGACCACGGGCTCGACCACCTGCTGGTGTCCGTCAACCTCGACCCCGGGCTCCTGACGGTCCCGACGGACCGCTTCGGCATGCTCCCGTGGATGATGCACCACAGGCGCCACCGGCAGCCGCGCGCCCCGAAGGTCGACGGCATGCACCGAGACGACTTCGAGCGCGCTAACGGACCGCACGCCGCCCGCGCCGCCTTCGGCGATGCAGACGAGGAGGCGCCATGACGGCGCCCTCGTTCGACTGGCAGCAGCTCCGCAACGTGGCGACCGGAGTCCTGCGCCGCTACCGCGACCCGTGGACGATGGCGCACGTCGACGACCTCGCGCAGGAAGCGGTCCTCGCCTTCTGGCAGTGGGTCGCCCGCGGCGCCCAGGTGCACGCCTCAACCCTGGCGATGGTCCAAATCGCGCGCCGCACGCGCCTTGCCGCCAAGAGGTCGACTCGCTGGCGCGCCCTCTGCCCGTTCCCCGCCATGTTCGACGAGACCACCGGCGAATGGGTCTCGGAGCCGCAGGCGGCGCCGGAGTGCCCAGACCAGGACCTGCCCGATTCGATCGCCGGCGCCATCGCCACGCTGCGCAACGGCGACCTGCTCGCGCGCCGCGTGTTCGCCGGAGCCACCGACGCCGACCTCGCCGCTGAGTTCGGCTACTCGCCGTCCGGCTGCCGGTCCCGCGTACACCGCGCCAGACGCGACCTGCGCGAGCGCCTCGACCTCGACGCGTAGCGGCAGCAGCCGCAGGCCGGCGCCTCGACCTCGACCACACGGCCGCACGGCAGGTGTGGCGCCGATGTCATCCTGTCCGCCGGCTCGGCCAGTCAGCCCGACCGATGGCCTCGGCCCCGAAGCGCGTTGGGTCGGGCCACCGACGCGGCCGGGCCGTGGGCTTAACATATGAACCATTATCGGAAGTTGCCGTCCCCTGGGGCGGCCCTCTACCAGGGGGGTGGCCCGGGTCGCGCGCGCGAAGCAGGGGGGTCCTTTCTCGGGGCCCCGTTCTCGGCGCGCGTGCCGTTTCCGTCCGTTTCGTCCTCCCCGTTGTGCCTGGGGGGCTTCTGGTCTGCTCAGGCTGTTGTTCTGGTCGCTCATGGCTGGTTCCTGTCGTGTGCCGCTGGAAAACCCCCGGTGACCGCCAGGAATCCAGCGGTCGCGCTGCAGCGGCGTGCGACCGTCGTCGGCGCGAGTATGCGAACTGGGCCCCGGAGTGTGGGAAGCGGGCCCTCGAGTGTGCGATCGCGCGGTGCAGCGCAGTGGCTCGGGTCGCTTAGTTGCGCCGCCGTTCGCGGTTGCCCGCGATGTAGCACAGGTGGCGGCCCGAGTCCTGAGCTGGAAGGTGTCGCCGGCGGCCGTGTCCAGCGCCGGCGACTCGCGCACTCCAGGACCGGCCGTGGCGCGCGTGCAGCTTCGCTTCGGCGGTCGGGTGGAGACCGTAACGACCGTGTCCATAGGTGTCAACTCGGGCTCCGTACACCACAGGTTGTGGTTTCCGGTGTGGTCGGACCTACGGGTGGTGGTTGCTCGCGTCCGCCGCGGCCGCGGATCCCGTCGATGACCTGCTGGACGGCGGGGACGGCGACGTCGTCGACCCTGACCCAGTGCGGGCGGTCGTTGTCCGCCGGGTCGAGCCAGACGATCCAGGCCTTCACTACGCTCGCTCCCTGCGTCGCCTGCGATACTCCCTGTCCCGGATGCGACAGCAGAGAATGCACGCCCGCATGCCGTGGCGCAGGTGCGACTTTTCGAGGTTCGCACCAGCAAGCTCGTGCCCTCGGTGGCAGTGGGTTTGCTTGGCATTGTTGGCTGCGAAGCTGATACCGCGCAGGATGTTCTCCCTCTGGGTCACTGGTTCCATGTGGTCCGGGTTCACGCAGCGTCGGTTGCGGCACAGGTGGTCAAGCTGAAGCCCATTCGGGACCGTCCCCTTTGCGATCTCGTAGCTGACGCGATGAGCTCCGCGGGTTTGAACGCCGACCCGGATCTTGCCGTAGCCGCACGGGTTGAGTCCTCCGGTCCAGACCCAGCATCCGTTGGGCCCGTTCTTGTCGACCCGACTCCAGAACCGTTCCTCGAGTGATGCCTTCATTGCGCCCCCATCCAGTCGCGTGTCCCGCCGTGGCTGAGGCACATGGTGCAGAGGTTGATCTCGCGGCCGTTGGCGCCGAAGTGGCGGAGGTCGTCGCGGCTGCTGCAGAGGTAGCACTGTGGCTCGGCCAGTGATCGCTGGTACTCCGCCTCAGCGATCGTTGCCCCGCGCGCCGCCGCCAGGTCCTTCTCCAGCCTGACGATCTTCGCGACGTAGTACGTCTCGCGCTCCTCGGGCGTGAGGGCCCGCAGCTTCTTGCGGACCTCGTCGTAGGGCACGTCGACCTCGTGGATCACGTTGCCCATGCCGGAGAACTGCAGTTGCGTCTTGTTCTCGCGTCCCTCGCCGTAGGCTGGCTTACTGGCGGTGGCGATCAGGTCGGCGTTGTAGCAAGCGCCGTCGAGCTCGATGAACTTCATGTGGTTGGTTCCTGGCCGCGGCGGTGTTTCTCGTGGCGGGTGCCGCCGCAGCGGTCGCACTTCTGCCACGATCCGCGGTGCCGACACTTCGTGCTGAGGACGTAGCGATCCCCGAAGCCGCCGCATCGGCCGCAGACTGGGTATGGACGGCACGTCTCACACAGGCCCTCGTTCTCCTTGCGCGAGGCAGGGACGGTGTAGGGCTTGGAGCACTGCGTGCAGGTGGGGTTGGTCTCGCTCATTGGATGACGTCGTGGACGAGACCGGCGACGATCTCGCGTAGTTGTAGGTAGAGGCCGGTGAGCTCCATGATCATCTCGCGAGCTCGAGGGTCGAAGGTGGAGAAGCGGCCGAGGGTAACCAAGCTGTGCAGTGCGTCGTGAGCGAGGAAGACCGACGTCGCGTAGGTGCGGCCGAGGACCTCGTTGTATTCGCTGGCCGTCGCCAGGAAGACCCACCCGAACAACTGCCGCTCGCTGCGCTCTTGCTCTTCGTAGCTCAAGGCGCCTCCTCGATCGACTCGCGCGCGATCGTAGCGACCACGACGGCCATGGCGATGCGCTGCGCGACGCCGGGGTGATCGCTGAGCCACATCAGGGCGAGTTCGGCGCCGGCCTTCGGGCCTCCTCGTTCGTGGACCTTCTTTCGAAGGACCTCGACGAGCTCCGCGCAGTTCTCCAGTTCCTGATTCAGTCGCTCGGCGCAGTCGTCGAAGACGGCGCGGTAGTCAGTCATGCACTCTCCTTTGGCGCGATCGCGGCCTCTCGGCCTTCGCGCTCTTCGATCTCTGCGATCTTGTCGAGAGCCGGAACGAGCCCGATCTTACTGCACGAGCGGCAGCAGTAGCGGGGCTTGCCCGGCGGGAAGAGCACCCAGACCAGGCCGGGCTGCCCACAGAACACACATGGCTCGTCACACTTCATCGTCGCGTCCTCGGCTTCAGGTGGAACACCTGAGAGTTCTCGCCTTGTAACACAGCGAAGGCTACGGGGTGACAAATCGCAGCCTCGAGAAACGGCTTCTCCTCCGCGGCGAACTGTGCCGCATCGTTGCCGTCGAAGGTGCCGAGTCGCCACGCGTAGTAGGTGTTGCCGGTGCTGCGCCCCTTCCAAGACTCGTGCGTGCGGAAGTGGTCGATCACTCCCTGGAAGCAATCCCAGCAGTCGATCCACTCCGTGGTCAGGACGCCGCGCTGTTTCATTCGTTCGGCTCCTCCCGCGGGCGCGGAGCATCGCGGTGGCCACGACCCAGGTGCCACGTGTGGCATGACGGACAAAGGTAGACCCGGGTGCATGCTCGCGCCTTCGACATCTTGGAGCGCGACCGCAGCGCGGACCACTTCGTCTCGTAGCACAGCTTGCCGCTGCGCCGGCATCGAGGGATCGCGGTCATTTGCGTTGCGTCGCGCGAAAGATCCGGCACACGAGACACGCGAAGATGATCCAGCAACCCGCGAGAACAAGAACAGCGAGCCACGCCGGGATTGAAGCTGCCATGTCAGTCCTTACGCCCCTTGCCGAACAGGTTGGCCTGACTACAAGTTGCGAAGTGGCTAACGTACGTTGCCTGCGCGCGCCGGCAGAGCGGCATGTCCTCATTCTCCGGCAGCTCTGGCGACGTGATCTGATAGACGGGAGCGACCAAATCGAGCGGATGCTTCGTTCCGTTCTCGTCCTTTGCCCAGACGATCTTCTTGCCGCAACCCTTGCACTTGCTCTCAGCCATTGCCAGCCTCCCGTTCCGTTGCTCGTTGCAACTTGCGGTGATGTTCGGTTACTGCGGCAGCTCGGCCAGACTGCGCACCTGTACGACTTCGCACTTCTCGCCCATTGCACACAGATCGAGGATGAGCCTGAGAAGGTGATCGGCGTTGGCGGCGGCGTTGGCGGCGTAGGCGGCGGCGGCGTTGGCGGCGTAGGCGGCGGCGGCGGCGGCGGCGGCGGC
>Ga0247662_1000007_pt1 | contig 49793 bp, 81 predicted proteins | sample CNK03_metaG_FD_190127 | JGI IMG/M metagenome (GOLD analysis project Ga0247662, IMG submission 190127) | Soil microbial communities from Purdue University Martell Research Forest, Indiana, United States - CNK03 | ecosystem: Environmental > Terrestrial > Soil > Temperate forest > Bulk soil... | reverse complement strand
CGCCTCGTCGTTCGAGCCCCCGTCGAGAGATTTGACTTTCATTGCAGGATTGTGCAGTGGGGCATTGACATCACAGACGGTCTGGACTATCTTTAGACCATCACATGCCGATACCATCACACAGAGGATATGCACATGGTCACTGACGACTATCGTTTGCCTGACGGTCGGATCGTTCGCGTTGATGTCACTGCCGCGAAAGGATTGATCGTCATTGACTTCCAGCTCGAGGATGGATCGATCGTCAAGGCAGAACGTGTCGGAACGTTCTACGATTCAATGCGCAAAATGCGAGAGGCCGGTTACTAGCACCGTCAACGCTGCTCTTTTCAGGAGTGAATGCACAATGGCCAAAAACACAGACACCACGATCGACGTCGGCTCAATCAACGCTGCTCGAGAGCTGGTATTCTCCGTCGGCAATTCGTCCGATCATCGCTACATTCTGCAGGCTCCTGGCGTTAAAGAGGACTACCTAGAAACGCTCGAGCGTTTCCCGAAACACTCAATCAAGCGGACCACCGATTACTACATTGATGACACCGACGGTCAATGGTTCGCGTGTTTCAACGTCGATTGTTTCGATCCGCCGTTTGCTGTTATCAGGGCGCGATCGTTTGAATCGGCGTATGAGATCTTCTGCGATGAATTCGAAAAATGGATCGCTGTCGACGCTACGGCTGCCGCGGACTATCCCGAAGACGATCGCAACTACAACGGGAATGGGACGCACATTGACACCGACAATGTGCAGATCTCAGAGCTGACCTTGCTGTCGGTCATTGTTGCCTGACGAGGCCGGAAGGCCGAAACGGTCGGCTCGAGCCGACCGTCGCAACATTCGTCAACGCTGCTCAATCAGGAGTGAATGCACAAATGGCAACCGACAATCCTTACAATCGTCGATTCAACGTCCCAAAGTGGACGCGTCAGGTAACGGTCTGTGACGTCCCCGCATTGTTTCATCGTCTGCCAGAATTCGATGGTTGGACGAAAGCACAGCACATTGCGGTATCGCTTGAATACCTCGAGCTGGCCCGGGTCACAGATCAGATGCACCTGGCAACCATCGGTCGCATGGTTGCAGCGTTCGGCGATGGAAACGGCATTCTGATCTCAGGCGTCTACCGCGATCACTTTCCCGAAACGGTCAAAACAGATCTGCGGACACTGGCGCATACGGCCTCTGATTATCTGGCCCGTAGTGCATCGCACTGGCGTTTTGCTGGCAAACGTCTGCAGACGTGGCGCCACAAACTAGAGTGCTGTTGCCTGACGAGGCCGGAAGGCCTCAATCAGGAGTGAATGCACAATGGCAACCGACACCGTTTTGATCACTGGCAATACCTATCCCGTTAAAGAGCAGATTAAAGCGCTTGGGGGACGTTGGGATAGTCGCGCAAAAGGTTGGAACGTGCCGATCGACAATGCGGATGCTGCTCGAGCCCTTGTCAGTGCGGCGCCGCGGTCGGATCGTCGCTACGGTTCACGCTATACGCGTTTTTCGTCAGGCGCCGAAGTCTACACAAACAAGCGGGGACGTTGCGAGGATGCGCCTTGCTGCGGATGCTGCTCGTAACGGTTGCCTGACGAGGCCGGAAGGCCGAAACGGTCGGCTCGAGCCGACCGTCGCAACATCCGTCAACGCTGCTCAAATCAGGAGTGAATGCACAATGAAACCGACGATCACTAAACAGAAGGACATCCGCGGACGCGTCCGATCGCACTGCGCCACGATCGGGCCAGTCACCTATTCTTCGGCCGTTTCGGCTGCAGACGCGATCGTCAACTGTGAACGTGAGACGACCGCAGCATTAGAACGGTTGGATCGTGGCACGATCATCCGCCGATGGAACGGACACATTTACATTGTCAGTCCGGATGCGTTCGGCTGGCGCGCGTGGTGTGATGTCTTTTCGCAAACCGACTATTACATCGGCTCGAGCGGGACACGCGAAGAGGCCGAAGACGCGATCTTGCATCACCTGGCGTCGATCGTCTGGACGCATGAAGACGACGATCACGCATTCGTCGCGACACTGCCGGAACGGATGCGCGCCGATCTGCTCAAACGGTTTGCGTGGTATCGCGCCATGAAAACATTCATGGCGCAAGGCTACACCGACGATCAAGCACGGCAGATGATCGCCGATGGGATCGTGCCTGCGGTTGCCTGACGAGGCCGGAAGGCCGAAACGGTCGGCTCGAGCCGACCGTCGCAACATTCGTCAACGCTGCTCAATCAGGAGTGAATGCACAATGTCTAATCCGATCATCGATCTGCTCGCGTCCGCGTTACCTGGCGTTGATCTGTCCGATGTCGCGCGCGCCTACGCTCTGCTGGCGCCGCACCTGAAGGCGCCGAAACGGCCGCGGAAGCCGACCGCGCCGATCGACGTCGATACGTCGACGCTGTCCGATGTCGAATTGTTCGCGCACTACAAAAAGACGGCGCCGTATGCGGATCTGGCGTTTTTCGCCGATTGCACGCATGCCGACACGCGCACGGCCGCGGCCGTGCTACTGGCCGAGTGTTTCGACGATGCACGCCAGCTCACGATCGCGCGTCCGGAGTTCTACCGCCGGCTGCGCACATTGCAGGATCGATGGCGCCGTGCGACGGCGCCGTATAGCCCTGTCGTCAGGCGTCGCGCCCTACGGTTGCGGATCCTGCAGAGCATTGCGGCCAGTGAATCCGCGCGCGCCCGATCGCGGTTTGCAATGGTTGCCTGACGAGGCCGGAAGGCCGAAACGGTCGGCTCGAGCCGACCGTCGCACTGCGAAATTTACAGGATCGCTGGCGCCGAGCGACTGCGCGCGCATTCGTTCGGCGATTCACCGGGCAACTTCCGATCATTCCGGAGGGGATCTGGATGCTACGTAATTATTGGCCGTGGGCTTGGCTTGAAGAGGATACGTCCCGCGCCGATTGGACGCGTGTCTGCGCCGACTGCTGGCGCTTCCCGAACCGTTGTGACCATCTTCCGGCACGTTACATCAGGCTGCTCGTGCTCGCATGAAACATTCCGGATCGGATCGGATCGCGCGCGTAGGCACTTGACATCAAAGGCCGTCAGTAGTATATTGAGTATCTCAACTGCAGCAATGACCATGAGCGCATACGTTGTTTCCACCGACACGATCGATTACATCGTCACGGCCGCGCACAAATATGAGGCGGCGTTTGCGGCGCCGCTGAGCCCGGTTGCCTTGGGATTGCATCGCGGCCCGATGCGCACGGCCGCGCTCGAGAAAACCTGCCGAACGATCGCCGGGAGAACATCGGCACCGATCGCGTGGTCCTTGTGAGCGGCGCCGAGCTGCCCGCCTGGGCGATCGAATGGCTGACGGCCGCGAACGCGCGATCGTGCGCCGGCGGCCGTTCGGCCTTGCGCGCGGCCATTGCTGACGCGGACTGGCACGACGCACAGCGCGACGGCTGGTAAACGATCGGATCGCGCGCGGGTCTTGACATCATCGGCCGTCAGTAGTATAGTGAGTGTCTCAACTGCAGCAATGACGCTGCTCCGTTCTGGAGTGAATGCCAAATGTTAGCGATCGAAACCCGTTTCATCGGCCCTACCAATCTGAAAGGTTCGCGGATCAGTGCGCGTGTGATGGAAACCGCGCGCCCTTGCGAACCCACACGCCGCCTGATCGTCGAATGCCAGGATCAGCTCGGGATCGAAGCGAACCATCGTGCGGCGGCGAAGCAATTAATCGCGCGCCTCGGATGGGATCAGCCGAACGGCTATGGCGAATGGGTCGTCGGCGCGACCGATACCGGCTATGTGTTCGTCTGCGATACGCGCCACGGGCAAGACCGCCTCGAGCCGGCCGCCGGCGGTGTCCGATGAGCACCTATCGCGAGCGCCGCCTCGAGCGCGCCAGCCGGTTGCGGGAATGGGCGGAAAAGCGCGCCGCGCGGAGCACCGGCAATTTCGCGCGCGCGCACAACCTGATCAAAGACATCCCTCTCGGCCAACCAATTTTGGTTGGCCATCACTCCGAACGGCGCCATCGGCGCGTGCTCGAGCGCTCCGATGCGGCGATGCGCCGCGGGCTCGAGGATCAGCAGAAAGGCGCGGCGATGGCCAGTCGCGCCGACACGATCGAACGCGCGGCCGAGCGCGCGATCTACCGTGACGACGTCGACGCGATCGACCGCCTGCAGGCGAAGATCGCCGCGCTCGAGGCTGAGCGCATCAACATGAAGCTCGCCAATCTGATCGTGCGCAAGCGCGGGATCGATGCGGCGACGAAGGCCGCACGGCTCGCCGCCCTGCTGCAGTGGCCGCCGGCGCTCGCCGCGAAGCTGCTCGAGCCGGATTTTTGCGGGCGCGTCGGGTTCGCTGACTATCAACTGCAAAACATCGGCGGCACGATCAGGCGCGAGCGCAAACGCCTGGCCGAACTGCTCGCCGCGACGACACCGTCAGGCGCCGCGGTCGTCGATGCCGCGGCGGCGAGCCCGCTCGCGCGCGCCGGCCTGACGATTACGGCGACGATGACCACGCCGGCGAAAGCCTGGAAGCAACCGCGGCCGGTCTGGAATGTGTCAGGCAACCTGGCGCACTGGCGGCCGGCGCTCGAGCGGCTCGGCGGATCGTGGTATCGCGGCGTCGTGTCCTTTTTCGAGGATCCGACGGCTGACATTCTCGAGGCGGTCACGACGGCCGAGTCAACGGCGGTGTCGCAGTGACCGCCGCTGAGACGCGCGCCCTGGCGATCGGCTCGCACGTGTTCTGCACCGTGCATGCGGTCAGCGGCTGGTATCGCCTGACGGCGATCCGGCCGCATGACGGCTACATCAAGATCGACGGCTTCAGCACCTGGAACCCGCCGCACAATTTCGCGCTGACCGATGAGCGCGGACGCGCATATCCGGATGTGTTCGGCGCGCGCGATCGGGGACTGGCGGCGATCTCGGCGTCGACACAGGCGCGGCCGTGCGGCGAGTGCGGCGGATCAGGTGTGCTGACGCGCCTCGGCGGCGATTGGGGCAAGACCGCAGAGACAACCGTTAGTTGCTGGTGCTGCTGCGGCACCGGCACGCTTTCGCGAAAGGCTGGTGATTCCTAATGGCAACGTTCCTACTGAGACGGATCGACGACGCCCTGTGGCAGCGGTTCGTGGCGAAAGCCGCGGCGCAAGGCATCACACCCAAGGCGCTGCTGCTGCGCCTGATCGATGCGTGCGTCAATGGCCAGTAAACGCGCGGCCCCGACGGCGCCGGCGCCAGGCCTGATGACGGCCGAGCAGCGGCTCGCGCTCGCGCTGAAGCTGACGACTCCGCGCGAGCGGACCGAAGCGGCCCGCGAACGCCGCTATCAAGCCGAGCGCGATCTGGTCGTCGCGCTGCTGTCGATGGTCTGGCCGGCGCACATCAAGCCGGCCGATCGGCGCTATCTGATTTTTTCCGAAGTCGTCTGCATTCACACGCCGGCCGGGCAGATCGCCTGGGGATTGCCGCCCGAGCGGACGTTTCTGTTTGACCATTTGGAGCGCACGCCGTGCCGATGGGACGGGCACGGCGCGTCAGAGCGCGCCGCCCGCATTCGCAAGCTGTTGCGACACCTAACCCCGGTCGGCCCGCCGGCGCCGGACGCCGATCCGAGATCGCCCGCGACGCCACGCGCGCGCCGACGGAACCGCGGAACGAATGGAGACGGATCATGACTGAGGACAAGACGCCGATTCCGCAGGATGAATATTCGACGATGCTCCGGAAGCTGCGCGCGTATCCGAGCGTCGTCGAAAAACAGAGTGTGATCGAGCGCCAGGACTTCTACGGCAACACCGAGAGCTGGATCGTGCGCACGCTGCGCGGCGACCATGCCGACGAAACCGTGTTCCTCGTCCACGATCGCGCCGCCGGCGGTCAGCGCTACCTGCTGCCGCCCGAAGTCGTCGCCGCCATCGTCCGGCAGCACGACGCGATCGGCGACACGATCCGCAAGCGCGGCGCGCGCCAGGCCGCGGCGACGCGCAAAGCCTCCGGCCACGTGCCGTTTCTCCGGAAGGCCAAGTGATGAGCGCCGACGGCCGCGACTCATTCGCTGGCGCCCGCTATCACGTCGGCGACGTCGTGCACGTGCTGCGCACGGGCCGCTTACCGATCGAGGACATTCTCGGCACCGGCCCGATCGCGCGCGTGACGACCGACGACGCCGGCCGCCATCTCTACTGGATCGAGGGGTTCGCGTGCGCGCGGACGGCCTACGCGCTGCGGCCGGCCGGCCGGTCGGCTGAAGCCATCGCGGCGATCGATGTCGCGAGCCTCCGACAGCGGGCGCGCGTGCGCGATCTGCTCGAGGCGCTGCGCCGGACCATCGTCATCCGACCGGAAGATCCCGACGATCCCGCGAGCCCGCTCCGCGCCGACTTCCACAACTTCGCGGACGGTCGCGGCGCGTCGGCGATTGTCTTGCCGCTGCTCGAGGCGGCCGTCGTGCTGCGCGATCTCAGTCATGCCTTGCGGCAGATGACGCCGCGGGGCGCGGACGCCTGCACGCCCTGGCTGACCGATCTGCAGACGCGCGCGCAGGCGATCGTCGATCGGCTCGAAACCTCGGCCTTAGACGTCCACGGAGCGCGACGATGAGCACACAGATTCTGCACGACCGCGAACACAGCACGGCGGCGCTCTACTGCAGCACGGCCGACTGGGCGTTCGGCCCCGTCTTCACCGAGGAAGACGGGCACGACGCCGACGAGCGCGCCGAGGCGTTCGTCCGCTGGCTGTCGACGACCGACACCTGGCCGCAGTATGAGAAGGAACCGATCCGCACCGGCCGCCGCGATCCGCGCGAGCTGACCGACACCGGGCTCGAGCGCGCCTATCGGGACTGGCGCGCGCAGGAAGCCGATCAATGGGCGCGCGAGGATCGCGCGCTGTTTCCCGACGAGGACTGACGCGATGATGGGTCAATATCCGCTGCGCAATATCGACGACACCCTGTGGCATGCCGTGAAAACGCGGGCGGTCGGCGACCGTCTGACGGTGAAGGACATCATTGTCCGCGCGCTGCGCCTCTACGCCGACCGCGGCCTCGAGGCGCTGCCGGTCGTCGACGGCCCGCCGAGCGCGACGCCCGACGAGCAGGCGCCGCCGGACGAGCCCGAGCCCGCGCCCGTGGTGCACGTCGTGCCGGTTGTGCCCGCCAAGCGCCGGCCCGCGTTCCGCGCGCGGCGCCGCGGGCGAAAGGCGGCGCGATGAACCGCGAACAGGCCCGACTGACCGGAACCGACGCCATCGAATACGCCGAGCGCCACGATCTGCTGCTCTCCAAGTATGCCGACCCAATCGAAGACGGCCGCGACGGCCTGACGCCCGAAGAAGCCGCCGCGATTGCGCGCGAAGACCCTAGTCTGATTTACATCGACATCGCACCCGCGCAGATCTCACGGAGCGACGAACCATGACGATCAAGCTGTTCGAAATTCGCGATCGCGGCACGACGATCCCGATGATGGCGATCAAGCTGGAAGGCGAGCAGACGGCCGCCGAGCAGTGGCTGCTCGAGCGCGCCGGCTACTACGGCCCGCAGCAGGCGCAGTATGTGCTGCTGTTGGATCTGGCCGGGGACGCGACGCCGCCGGGCCGGTTCACCAGTGATCCGTATGGCTGGCGCACGCCGGCGCGCACGATCCCGATCGCGCATCAGCACATCGCCGAGCACTTCGACACGCTCGAGACGGGTGCCGTCGTCGACGTCGAATACATCCTCGGGTTGCGCGGCGAGCCAAAGGTCAGCGATCGGTTCTGGCAACCGGACCGCGCGTGATCACGCCGCGGTGCGCCGCCGGCGCCGACGAAACGGCAGGGACGGCGGCGCCGCCGGCGTCACCGGGCGCGGCAGGGGATCGGGCCGGTAGTCGCGTCCGCGCTGCGCGTGCGCGGGACAGAGGCCGGACCGCCCCGCGCGCGCGACGCACCACACGACTTTGCAATTGGTTACTCGGTCGGCCATCGCCCGGTGCGGTTGCGGAATTCGACGGCGCTCGCGAGTTCTGGATCGATCGGCAACCCCGCAAACTTCGCATCCTGCATCAGCTTATAGGCCGCCTCGAGATGCGCATCGCTGCCGCCGGCCGTCGCCGCCGCGGGTTTCGGCCCGGCGCCCGTCTTCGTCTTCAGCTTCGAGACGCTCGCGGCCGACGTCGGCGCGGCCTCGCTCGCGAGATCGCCGATCTCCGACTCGACGGGACGCGTGCCGTAGCCGCCCGGCACGCGCGCCGCGCCGACGCCCGGCTGCACCGGTCGCACCTCGGCCGGCAGCACCTGATCGACGCGGCGATTGACGGTGTTCCAGAACCGATCCGCGTCCGGCGACGGCACGCCTGGCGTCGTGCGGTCGCGCAGGGCATCGATCGCGGGGCCGCCGCCGGTCGGCCGTTTGAGCAGGCGATCCAGCTCGAGACTCTCGGGCGGAAAGGCGAGCCCCTCGCCCGGTGCGGCCTGCGGCACCGGCGTCATGCTGCGGACCGGCACGCGCTCGCCGAGGTCGGCCGCCAGCCCACTGCCGCGCGCCGCGGCGGCCTGCTGCTGCGCCAGGGCGATGCGCCGGCCCGCGTAGCGCTCCGCGCCGGCGTCGAGGGTTTCCCGTCGGGTCGGCTCGACCACGGGGCTCAGACGCCGCCTGAGCGCGCCGATAGCCCCCTCGACGCGCTCCGAGAGGGTTCCGCTCCCGACACGGTCGCCGAGCGCCTCGGCGCCGCGCCCGAGTTCACTGGCGGCCACGGGACCGCCCGCTGCCGCCCCCTGCAGCACGCCAGGCAGGCCCAACTCGCGCGCGGTAATGCCGCGGGCTGCCGCGGCGGCCGAGCGCTGCCAGGCGGGCGAGCCGGGCACGTCGCCGAATATCCGGCCGGCCGCCCGCAAGGCCCGGCCGCTGCCGCGGAGCACCGGCCCGGTGACGGCCGGCAACAGCTCAGCCGTGCCGCCTTCGATCGCGCCGGTCATCGCGTCGCCGGCAAACGTGCTGCTGTTCGGCCGGCCAGTGGTCGCACTGACGGCCGCCTCTGGCGCATGGCCGAGCATGCGGCCGGCGGCGCCGCCGACCATTGCGCCGCCGACACGGAGCAAGGTTGGGAAGTAGCGCGCGAGCAGGGCCGGCCCCTCGATCTCGGGCGCGAGCGCGCCGCCGGCGACGAGCCCGGCCGTCGTCAGCATCTGCTTGAGGCCTTCGCTGTTCGACTCGGTCGGCGGCGAGTTCCCGCGGCCCGCGGCCGGCGTGCGGCCGGCCATCTGCCAGCGACTGCCGTCCCACGTCTCGCCGAATTTGTTGATGGTGCCGACGTCAGGCATCGGATCCCCCGTCTATCGCATGCCGCGGTTGGGATCGGTCAGGTCGCCGCCGGGCGCCGCGCCGCCGGTGAGCGCGTCGAAGTTGAGCGGGGCGCCGGGGTTGATGTGGCGTTGAATCAGCTCGCGCTGCAGGACCGGCCAGATCTTTTTGAGTTCCTGAATCTGGTTGTAGAGGAACGCGTCACTGGCCGTCGGATCGGTCAGATGCTTTTCGATGTCTTTGATCCGCTGGTAGTTGCGCGAACCTTGGATGAACGGCGCCGAACCGATCACGGTGATCATCGACGCCAATTGCAGCCGCGCCTGATTGCGCGCATTCTCGTCCGGGTCCGACGACGACAGGAACGGCGTGTCGGTCAGACCCATCTTGTAGGCCGCCCATTTCGCCGTGTTCCCGAGCTTGTTCGGGATCTCGCTGCGCGTCGGATCGAGCATCGTCTCGAGCTGCCCGACGAGCGGCGCCACCTGGCCCATCGCCTGATTCGATCGGCTTTCGTCGGCGGTGAGCGGTTTGAAATTCGGCGGCATCGTGAAGCCGGGGATCGTGCCGCCGCTGACATTGCCGGCATCATCGGCCGTCGTCGCCGTGCCGCCGGTAATCGGCATCTGGCCGGGCACGAGCGAAGGCGACATCCGCAGTTGCTGATCGCGCTCGAGCTTTTCCTTCGCGAGCCGCTCGCCGACGTCGCTGCCTTGGGCATAGAGCGGCACCTTCGCAGCCTCGAGCGCGGCGGGCGAGCCGAGCGCTTCCAGCTCGCCCATCTTCATGCCCTTGGCCGTCATGTATTTGCCGAAGGCGTTTTGCGTCGCGATCGTCTTCGCGGCGTTCGCGGTTTCCGGCATCTGTGTCAGCGCGGCCTTGTCCAACTCGCCTCGGATACCGGCGATGCGCTGCTGCTCGGCCAGGCCGGTGAACGGATCGGCGGCCGACTCGCGCTCGAGCTGCTGCAGGGCGCGCTTGTCGCTCACCGCGTTCGCCGCGGGCACGACGTTGCTGACGACGCGGCGCCCCGGATCGCCCTGCGCGTAGCCTTCGGTCGGAATGAAACTCGCCGACTCATTGTTCGCGAGGCGTCTGGACAGCTCGTCGCTCTGCGTGTTGCGCAGGGCGCTCAGCTCGAGCGCGCCCGTCGGGTCGCCGATGATCGTCGCGTCGTCGGGCGCGACCATGTCAGCGAGCGTCGACGTCTGCGGCGACACGATCCGCTCGGTGTCGGTCGCCAGGCCGGGCGAGAACCCGCGGAACCGCTGCCGCAGAATCGCCGCCGCTTCTCTCGGAGTCGGCATCGCTACCCTCCTGGCGTCTTGCCGCGCGCGCGCGTCTGCCGGCGCAGCGCTTCGATCGATCCCGGTTCGGTCGCGAGCGACGAGGCGACGCCGGCGAGCGCATCGCCCGCGGTGCCGGTCGGCAGAGCGCCCGGCGCCAGATGTGCGGTCGGCATCCACGTCGGCTGCACGGGCGTCCCGGTGAGCTGCGTCGAGCCCGCCGGGCTCGGGCCGCCGCGGATGTTGGTTGCGCCGGCGTCGTGCAGGGACTGCAGAAACCCTTCCCACTGCGGATTAGGCAGCGGGCCGGTGATCGCCGAGGTCGCCAGGCGCGGATCGGCCTCGTCGAAACTGCGCTGCACGAGCGCCTGCCGTGCGGCGCGCGCGTTCGCCATGCCGCGCTGCTGGACGTCGACGCCGAGCGGATCGGTGAGGTTCAGGCCGGACGGGTTCGACGAGCCGTCGGGCGTCGTCGGCGAGACGAGCGGGCGCGTCGTCGTCAGGCGCTGCCGCAGCGAGCGCACGGATGAGAGCGGCATATTAGTAAAGCCTCCCGAGCAGGGCCGTCACGCTGGCGTTGCGCGTCGCCGCCGCTTGGCGCGCGCCGGCCTCGCGTTCCGCCTGCAGACTCACATTCTGCCCGCGCTGTTGAATCTGCCCCTCATAGCCGGTTTCGGCGGCGTGCAGCGTGTCGGCGCGCGCCTGCGCCTGCGCCTGGATGTCCTGCCCGCGCGCGGTGATGTCCTGGCCGCGCTGCGTGATGGCGCCTTCGTAGCCGGCTTTCGCGAAGTCGGTGAGCCGCTGCCCTTCCTGAATCGCCTGCTCGCGACTGACGTCGCCGAGCTGTGCCTGGCCGGCGGTCAGCACGTTCTGCGTGCCGCGCACCTCGCCGCCGCCGCCGAGCATGCCGCGGCCGGCGAGCGCACTGCGCAGGGACGCCAGGCTGCTCGCGGTCTGCAGGGCGACCTGATCCTTCGCCCGCGCGAACGCGTTCGCCTGCGCGGCCGACGTGTCGGGCGGCGTGATCGAGGGCAGCGGCGCCGGCGTCGCCGCGGGGCCGCCGCCGCCGCCGCCGCCGCCGCCACTCGGCATGCTGAAGTCGGCCATTGGCGGCAGGGGGCCGCCGCCGTATCCCGCGCCCGACGACACCGATTGATATTCCGGCCGATCGAGCATGCTGATCAACCGGCCGCGCAGGGCGTCGCGCTGCGTGTCTTCGTAGCGCTGCCGGTTCGCGGCGGCATCCGCGGCGGCGTTCGCCCGCGTGACCGCGGCGGCCTGCGCGGCGCGATCCTGATCGGTGAGATAGGTCGCGCGCTGCCGGGCCGCGTCGTCGATCGCCTGCTGCCGCGTGCGTTGTGCCAGGGTATCGACCGCGCCGCCGGCGATCGGGACGAACGCGCCGGTGTTCGGATCGCGGGTATAGCCCGCGGGCGCCGGCGCCGGGGCGGTCGGCGTCGTCTGGCGAAGAATGCCTGCACTGGCCATACCGGTGTGTCCTTCCTACGACAGCACTTCTTCGTCGCCGTCGATCGTCAGCGTCAGCACGTTGGTCGTGCCGGCGAGCGCCTGAATTTTCTCGGCGGCCTCGAGCACGTAATAGCAGAAGTGATCGAGCACCGTGTTGGCGGCGATACTGTAGGCGTCGAAGAGGCGCACACCGGCGGCATCGGCGCCGATCGACATGGTGAACGTGACCGCCGAGCCCGACGGGTTCTGCACGTGCACGTGCCGGATGATGCCGCGGCGGCCCGTGGCGACCGTGTATTTGTCGGCCGCAGCGTTGGTCACGAGCGCCGGACCGGCCATGCGTTTCGCGAGACGCGCCATGTCGTCACCTCTCAGTTAGAACGCCCCGACGCCCCACAGTTGCCGCACAAACGTCCGGAAGTCCTTCGCCTGCGCGAGCGCGGCGCTGCCGGTCCAGATGGTGCCGAGCTGCGTCAGGTCATTGAACGCGGTTTTGAGCACCGCGACTTCGTTCGCGGTGTAGCCTTGCGCGACCAGGTCGCCGTCGGGCGTCGCCGCGAGATACGACTGCAGCGTCACGACATCGGCGAACGTGCGTTGAAAGGCGCGCGCGATGTCGCCGGCGCGGCTGTCGATCTCTTGCTTGGTGGCAGGCAGGCCTACACTCATCGCGCGGTCCTTTCCACAGCCTAGCCGACTTCACACTGCATCGTCGTGAACAATGAAAATGAGTCGGTCCCCAAGACGAAATTCGCGCTATCGATCTTGAACAGGCGCAAGAGGGTGGCACTGACGGCAGGATTAAACGCGCAATATCCGAACCCTGGCGCGGTGCCCGATGCCGACTCGTTATAGGTGGCGAATGCGCGGCCCGACGATCCCGTCGCGAAGGAAAACCCGCCCGGCACCTTGATGTTGACTTGCGCGGACGCGGTCCCGCCGAGCGTCGACACGCCGATGTTGACCGAGACGAGCAACGTCGTGTCCTTCAGCCAATACTTGAACACCGAGAGGTCGCCGCTGTCGACGGTCCACGTCATCGACCCCGCAGCGGTGAAGTCGCTGCCGCTGTAGGCCTGACTGATCCACGCGCCCTGATTGTGCGTGACGAGCCGCCAGCGCTGCGTGGTGCCGTCGTATTGATAGACGGCGTTGCCCGAGCCCGGCGCGAGCGGCGTCGCTGCGCTCGTCGCAAAGTTGATCTGGCGATTCGCCGCGCTGCTGCCGGTGTCCTGATGCGTGAAGTTCACCTGGCCGGCGCCGACTGATTCGATCGTCACGCGCTGCCCATCGACGCCGGCCGACATCCCGGTGATGGTCAGCAGTGACGCATTATTGCAGCGCAGGAGCGTCGCGCCAGTCGTCAGCGCGAAGTCATTCTGCGTGCCCGTCGACGTCGTCGTCTGCACGACCGGCGTCACGGCCGTCGTCACAAAGGCGGTCGTCGCGATCTGCGTCGTGTTGGTGCCGGCGGCGGCCGTCGGTGCCGTCGGGCGCCCCGTAAAAGCCGTCGAGTCGGTGTTCCAGCCGGCCGGCCCGCGCGCCGCGTCGTCGTCGCCGTCGATCCCATCGAGCCCCGGTATGCCGGCGAGCCCGCGCGCGCCGGTCGCGCCCGTCGGACCGGGGAACCCATCGATCCCGTCGAGCCCGTCGAGGCCGTCGAGCCCTGGCACGCCGGCGAGGCCGCGCGCGCCGACGGCGCCTGGCGGCCCCGGCCAGCCGAACCCGTCGAGCCCATCGCAGCCGTCGCGGCCCGTCGCGCCGACGGGACCGGCGACGAGCGCGTGCGCCTCGGCGCCCGCGATCCCGAGCCGCAGGTTACGCAGCTCGGTGAACAGGATTTCGAACATCTCGTCGATGTTCGACATCTGATGGCCCAGGGCGCTATTCGCCGCCGGCGTGATGCCCGGTTGCTGCGGCCACGCGACGCGATACGGTTGCGGCTTCACCGGCGCCCCACTTCGTGCACGTCGCTGATCTCGATCGCGAGCACCGACACCGGTTCGTCGACCCCGTCGTGCGTCAGGTTCAACTGCGCGAGCGCGCCGCTGCCGAGCCGCCGCAAGCGCTCGCGGCCTTTGCGGAGATCGTGCGCGATCGGATCCTGCGGCGCGAGCGCGAGCCCGCCGTCGGCGTCGAGCCCGCCGACACGCGGCGTGATCGTCAGCGTGCCGCCGGCCTGCGCCTTCCCGAGCACCGAGAGGGTGCCGAAATACTGCAAGCGATCCGGCGATGTGCCCATGAAGGCGCGGGTGTCGACGTCATAGGCGATGCCGCGCGGATCGCCACTGAGCGGCACGTCAGCCGCGCGCGTCGTTTCGGCGTAGAGGCCGCCGTCCGCGGCGCCGAGCATCGGCGCCTGCACGTCATCGCCGGTCGAGCGGACGAACGCGCTGCGCGGCGTGAACGCATCGACACGGTGCGGTCCCCACCAGGTGCGATCGATCAAATCGAATTCGACATAGTGCCGCACGCCGTCGGGATCGTCGAGGAACAGCCGATAGGTGTTGCGCGTCGGCTCGATCGAGGCGAAGGCGACCGGAAACTTCCGCCGATCGAAATAATCATCGGTCGCAAACCAGGAGCGCACACGGTTATGCCCGCCGCTGCCGTCCGACAGGCACGTCAGGCCGTTGTCGTCCCACTGATAGACGCCGTCGTGCCACAGGAAATAGACCACATCGCGGTAGACGACCGTCGCCTCTTGCGAGAGGAATCCGGTTTCATCGCTCAGTTTGATGAGCCGCAGATCGTTCTGCCCGTCGCTGTCCTGCTGACCGGTGCCGACGATCTGCGACAACCGATTCAGGCGGCCGACGCCGAGCGCCTCGCGCCTCGAGACGAGCGCGGTGACGCCGCGGGTGTCCATGCCGACGCGCGGCACGACGAGCGTGTTCAGCGGGTTCCACGCATAGGGCAGGCCCGTCTCGGTGTAGGCGACGCTGTCGATGTCGACGTCGCCGACCCCGAACAACCGATCGCGGAATTCGGCAATGTGCGTCAGCCGCGGCGGCGTGCCGAGCGTCGGGCCGGCGGTGAGCCCGAGCCCTTGATCGCTCAGGTCATCCTGCACGGTGCGCAGGACGTTGCCGTCGAGATCGATCCACTGCAGATAGACCGCGCCGTTCGTCGTCGTGCGGTAGAGGCGCCGCGCGCTCGTCGCCGCATCGGGTGAGACGTCGATGTTCGCCGCCTGCAGCGCCTGATTGGTGATCGTCACCGCATTCGAAAACGGACTGTAATCGCTCTCGGCGAGGATGGTGCCGGTGTCGTCGCGGATGATGTTCGTGTTCCGCACGCGGAACGTGCCGCTGAGCGTGCCGCCGGCGACGCCGCTCAGGACGGGCGCGAGCCGCGGCGCCAGGGGCGTCAGCGGGCGCACGGTGCCGGTCGCATCGATCGTCAGCGGCCGACTCGGCGTGTTGACCAGGATGACGAAGCGGCCATACACCGACCACCGCGGCGGCACGTCCGACCGCAGCGTGATGTTCGTCGGTAGGGTGAGCGACGTCACCGCGCCCGCCTCGTCGACGAACTGCAGCGTCGTGCCGGCCTGGATGATGGTGAAGGCCATGTCAGAACACCAGGACGCCGGCGGCCGGTACCGCGGTTTCCGTCGTGTCCGGCAGCTCGGCGGTCAGATCGGTCCAGGTCGTGCCGTCGCCGCTGCGCACGATGGCGGCCGACAGGCTGAGCCCGCCCCCGATCGCGAAGATCTCGCCGTCGTCGACGGTGAGGATGATGAACGGCCGCAGCGTGCCACTCGCCCCGGTGTAGGCTGTCGACCACGTCGTGCCGTCCACGCTCTTGCGGATCTTCGCGATCTTCGTCGCGTCATTGTTCCAATAGCCGGCGTAAATCGATCCCTTGAATTCGGTGAGCGACAGAAAGCCGTTGTTCGCCGTCGCCGTGCCGCCGCTGCCGGTGTCGGCCGTGCTCCAGGTGCCATCGGTCGCACGCTTGATGATCTTCGCGAACGTGCCGGCCGCGGCGGTCGTGCCCGCGAACAGCAGCCCCTGAAACGATCGCAGCGCCGCGACGCCGGCCATGCTGACCGAGGCGAGATCGACATCCTCGGTCCAGGTCGCATCGGGCAGGTCAGGCCGGATGCGGTAGATCTTCCCGGCCGCGGCCGACGACTGCCGATGCGTCCCGCACCACAGCATGCCGTTGTGCCAGGCGAGCGCATACGGCAGATGGCCGGTCGGGAAGACGGCGCCGATCGGCGTGAGCGTCGCGGTCGTCAGCTCGAGCGAGAAGACGCGGCCCGTCCAGTCGGCTGACGATGAGCCCGTGTCGTAGGTCGCGACGTAGATCGTCCCGTTGGCGACGAGCAGCGACACGACCGCTTTCGGCACGGCATTCGCCGCAGTCGGCGGCAGGCGCACCAGCTCGCGATCGAAACTGCCATCGAAGATCCGGATCGGCGGGTAGTCCGTCCCGCCGACGTAATCGCTTGAGGCGTAGATCAGCCGGTTGTGGAAGACCGCGGCGATCCCGGGTGAGCCGCCGAGCATGGCGGCCGACCCAGTCGCGAACCCGGCGAACTGCGTCCACGTCCGCGGATTCTTCGGCCGACTGTCGGCGACGACGAGCACCGATCCGCCGAACGCGGCGATCGACAGCCACCAGCCGTTGGTCGACGGCGGCGTGAGGCTCGCCGTGCTCCACCCTGGCCCCGGTGCGGTCGGCGCATACGTCCACCAGGTGAAGCTCGCGGGATCGAACGGCGGCGGGATTGGCCAATCAAAGGCCGGCAGCGTGTCATCGAACGGATCGAAGGTGAACGGCTCGCCGTCCGTCGGATCGAAGACCCACCAGCCGAAATAGGCATAGCCGCGCTCGAGCGTGCCGCGCTGCCCGTCCGGATTCGTCACGCTGACATCGACGACATCCGCCACATGCGCCGGCGTCGTCGCGGTGATCGTCGTCGCGTTGACGACGGTGACGCCGGTCGCCGGTAGATCGCCGATGAGGACCGATGCGCCATTCACAAAGTGCAGGCCGGTGATCGTCACCGACTGCCCGCCGGTATACGGTCCTTCGTCCGGCGTGATGGCGGTGACGACCGGCGCATCGACGTAGGTGTAGGCGGCGACGAGCGTATCGGTCTGCCCGTCCGGCCCGGTGACGATGACGTCGACGGCGCCGGCCGCGTGCGCGCCGGTGATGCCGGTGACGAAACTCGATGAGCACCCAACCGAGGTCAGCGGCGTGCCGCCGACGGTCGCGGCCATCGTGCCGCCGCCACTGCAGGGCGTGCACGCGAACGTGCCCGCAATGCCGACGTGCGTCCCGCCAACCGCCGGCCCGCTCGTCGGCGTGATGCTCGTCGCGTCCGGCGCCGCGAGCTGATAGGTGTAGCCCCCCGGCAGGTAGAACAGGACGTTGGGCGCCGACAGGTTCGTCGAGACGACGATCACATCGGTCGGGCCGCACGGCTCGACCGGCGTGACGCACGTCATCGAATGCGCGTTGACGCGCGTGCCGACGACGAAGTCGCCGGTGCCGACATTGACGATCAGATCGGGATCGGTGAGATCGACCGTCGTGCCGACGACGTTATTGATGAAGACGTGAAACTGAAACGTGCCGCTGCCCGGAAACCATTCGACGCCGGCGCCGCCGTCCGAGACGTTCAGCGTCAGCGCCGTGCCGCCGGCGATCGGCCCGTGTGTCGGACTGACCGACAGCGTCGTATAGACGAAGACGTTCGACAGCGTGCCAGTCGTGCCGTCGGGATTGGTGACGACGACCGTCGCGAACCCATCGGCGTGCGCCGGCGGCGTGCACGTGATCGTCGTCTGATCGACGACGACGACGTTGGTCGCCGCGCTGCCGCCAAAGGTGACGGTCGCGCCGTCGCCGAACCCGGAGCCCGTGAGCGTGACGGTCATGTGAAGCGCGGATCCACGCCGGTGATCGTCGGCGCCGGCGCACTACTGGCGACGAACGGGTCGCCGGGCGACTCGGCCGCGAACACGTAGTGATTCGAGGTCGGATTGAACCACCAGCTTCCGGCGGTGAAGGTGACGAGCAAGGTGACGCAGTCGATGTGTCCCGGCCCGGTGCCGAGGTCGCAGCCAACTTCGAAAAAGCCATTGATCGAGGGGCCGGCCGGTGTCGCCGGAAAGAGATCGGCGGGCGTCCACGCCGCCGACGTCGCCGGATTCGTCGTCAGCGCGCCGGTGGAAAAGGATGTGAAGGCCGCGACGCTGCTGCCGACGGCGCCGACGAACGGCACCTGTCCGAACCCGGTATCGCCGAGGACGTTGAAGTCCAATTGCGCGATCGTCCCGCCCGCCGACTTGACGGTGACGGTCGCGTTGACCGAGACGACCGTCGCATCGACGGGGACCGTGCCGACGTTGTGCCAGGCGAAGTCGAGCGAGCCGCCGCCACTCGGCAGCGAGACGGACACGCCATCGATCGCGGCGAGATCGCTATCGAAGGTGCCGGTCGGCGCGAGACTTCCGTTACCGACGCTTTCATTGATCTCGACGAGCGTCTGCCCGGTGCCGCCGTAATTGGTGAACCCCACGCAGATCGCCTGCAGCGTCGCCGTGGACATGCGTCACGACGTCGGGCCGCGCCCGACCCAGAAAAACCGCGTGCCCGTCGTCGACAGGTTCGCGAGCGGCACGCCGATCCCGCCGATGATCGGCCCGGCCGCGGCGACCGCATTCACCGGGCCGAACCCTGGCCGGTTGATCAAGCCGTGCCCGCGCAGGCGATCGAAGATCGCATTTTGCGCTTTGCGCAGCTCGCGGTCGTCGAGCGCGAACGGATCGGTGTCGGTGTTGACGCCGAGCGAGCCGAACCCGTAGACCTTGATCGGCGGCACGTCACCAGTCCCATCCGGTGCCGTCGCCCGACAGGCCCGGCCCGGTGATCTCGTCGAGCGCGCCGCGGATGATCGACGGCGACGAGGTATCGCGCGGCTCGACGACGATCTTGATGCTTTCCTTCTCGGTGCTGTAGACGCCGAGCCAGGTCGGATCGGGCGTCAGCGTGCCGTCTGGATTCTGTTTCCCCAACGCATAGGCCGCGCACCAGGCCATCAGCGCGTTGTCGCTTTCGCCGGGGATCGGGTTGACGCTGTCGAGCGTCAGCGCCGGCAAGGTCGGCACGTAGACCAGGCGGATCGGCAGGTCGCTGGTGATCGACGGCGCGACGTGAATCTCGGGCGTATCGACGGGTGAGCCCGCATTGATCAGCGCGTAGAAGATCCGCCCGCCGCTCGAGACGTCGAGCGCCGCGGCGTCGAGCGCGTTGGTGAAGTCGATCGAGGTGAGCCGCGCGCGCCGAAAGCTGATCGCCCGGCCGGTGCTATCGGTCCGGTCGCGCGGGCGCAGATGCAGGATGCGAAAGCAATCGGGCGGGACGCCGGCTAGTGCCGTGGCACCAGCGGGCAGAACGAGCGTCGTATTGATGCGGACGAAATGATCCTGCTGCAGATCGAGGATGGCCCGCCACAGATCGGTGCACCCGGCGACCAGGTGCGCGAGAAATTCGGCGTCCGTCCAGAACGTATCAGGGGCGACAGCGCCGGTCTGGACGAGCGGCGCGAGGATCGTCGTGCGGGTCCGGTTGACGATGGTGCGCAGGGCTGTCGGCACAACGGCGCATCAGCTCCAGATGAAGCGCACGCCGGTGATGGCGGCGCCCGCGGTCAGGACGAAACTCGTCACCGTGTTGGCGAGCGCGAGCGTCGTCGGGTCCGTCGGATGGAGCCCGACGCCGGTGTCGCCGGTCAGCGCTTTGAGCAGGATCGTCGCGACGTTGTTCGCCGGCGGCACGATCGTCACGGCGGTCGGCACGGCGCCGCCCGACGGCACCGTGATCGTGTTGGCGCCGCTGGCGAGGTTCTTCAGCTCGATCACGCCAGGGCTCGCGAGGTTCTGCGCCGCCGCCACGGTCTGCGTCGCGGTGACGTCGCCCGTGTAGGTCAGCGTCGTCGAGCGCGTGCACACGGTGCTCATCAGGCCGGCGCACCTTTCGTCAGCTTGTAGTAGCCCTCGATGTGGAACGTGCCGCCGAGGCCTGCGGCCGACGCGGTGACGTCGAGCCCGGCGCCTTCGGTCAGCGGCACGCCGGCCGGCCCGAAGTCCCACGGCACCAGGGCGCCGAGGCCGGGGCTCGCCTTCGTCTTCGCGACCGTCTTCGCGGCGCCGCCCGTCGATGAATCGACGAACGTCAACGTCGACGCATCATCGCCGGTGATCGAGCCGCTGATCCGCTGGACGAACAGCGTGTGATTCGTCTTCGCCGGCAGCAGGCCGCCGCCGGTCGTCGAGCTGCTCGCCGACGTCGACGCGGTCAGGTTCGCAATTGCCGACGCGTAGAAGTCCTGATAGCGACGATAGCCATCCATGATCAGCTCACAGCGTTTTCAGCAGGTGATCGTTCTCCTGCAGGGCGCCGAGAAATTGGTGCATCGCGTCGCGGTTCTTCAGCACTTCGGCTTCGTAGTGCTGCTGCATTTTCTGCAGATGCGCGCGCCGCGCTTTCGCTTTGTCGCGTAGCCACTCGCGCGGCGTGTCTTCGTAGCCGTAGAGGAACGCGGTTTTCAGGACATCGCTCTGCGGATGCGGGACCACGCGGATGCCGCGGCCGACGGCGATGCCAAGGAAAAATTCGCACGACGGCCGCTGGATCGCATACTCGGTGTCCTGCGCGAGATCGATCCCGTAGAGCTGAATCTCGTCGAAGCGCTCGACGATCGCCAGGGCGATCATGTAGCTGACCGTCGACGTGAAATACGGTTTCGGCGTGTGCGGCAGCGCGAACGCCTCGGTCATCTGCGCGAGCGGATAGGCGATCGACGCCGGGATCTCCGGATGTGTCTCCTGCATGTAGACGGGCACCGTCTGCGCCGCGAGCGGCGCCAGATGGATCCCGCCGTCTTCCTTCACCACGCTGGCCCATTCATGCAGCTCGAAAATCCGCGATGTCCGCGCCACCTCGGTGTGGTGGTAGTTCATCGTCCAGATCTCGATCGTCGGATCCGTGAACGGCGCATCGACATGCGACGGCCCGAATCCGACGAGCGCGACCTTTTTCACACGCTAGGCCGACAGCGTGACGCCCGTCGAGTTCGACAGGATGACCCACCGCGTGCTGCTGATGCCCTGCAGGTTCACCCAGTCGCGCACGACCGACGCGAAGTTCAGCGTCGCGTTCGTGCCGTCGAAGGTGACGCCGGCCGGCGCCGACACCGTGATCACCGAGCCCGACGTCGACGGTGTCAGCACGACGAGCGACTTCTGTAGATTGACGGCCGGGGCCGCCAAGTTATAGCCCTTCGTCGCGCCGCTCGACGACGGCGTGAGGTTGCTCAGGCCGTAGTTGCGTAGCGTGGTGCTCGTCGTGCCCGTCTCGGTCGCGCTGACGTAGCCGGCGACGACTTGCCCGGTCGTGCCCGACGCGCCCTGGCCGACGACGAGTTCGTCGGTTGCGCCATCGACATACATCGCCGTCGCTTGCGGCAAGTTGATGAAATTCGCCGGCGGGCCGCCCGACGACGACCCGCGCTGAATGTAATGATCAGGCATCGTCGTCTCCCCTTACGGCGCGGTGATACAGAACCCGTCGCCGCCGTCGGTCACGCTCGAAATCGTGAACGTGTCGGCGAGCGTGACCAGCGAGAACCGGATGCCGTTCGCCAGCGGGAAGCCGTTCGGCGAGAGATAGATCCCCTCGAGCAGCGTGCCCGGGGCGCCGCTCGAGACGGCGCCGAGCGGAATCACCAGGCGGCTCGCGGCGGTCAGGCCGCTGATGGCCACGTCGGTGCCGTCGTCGAACAGCTTCAGATAGCTCGCGGTCGACGAGCCCGCGACCGCCGTCTTCCGGATGTAAATCCCGTAGAGGCGCGTCGCCACGAGGCCGTAGAGGCCGCCCGTCGAGGCGGTGATCAGGCCGGTCGTCGAATTGTTGTTGAGCGGCGTGAACCGCGCGAGCGGCGCCTGCAGTTGCTGCGCCATCCAGCGCTTCAGCGCGTAGAAGGCCATCTGCGCGCCGGGCGTCGCGCCGGCCAGCGCCATGTCGACGCGCTGCCACAGCGCATTTTCCGCTTCGGTCGCCGCCGCGGCGGCCTGGTTCGCCCACAGATACCCGTCAGGCGACTGACTGAATTGGGACGGGATCAACTTTCGCATCGAAGGCCTCCGACGGCTGCGCGGCCGTCACGCGTTGTCTCGAGGTTGCCGGCGCCGCTTTGCGAATGCGCAGCGCCCGGTCGAACGCGCCGAACTACGATCCGACCGGCGGTTCGCCGGCCTTGCCCGGTCCGGTCTGCGGCGGCGCCGTGCCGCCCCGTCGCTCGCCGACTTGATCGGTGACATCCGTCTCCGACCAGACGCCGGGATCGACGGTGAACTGGCCGGCGATGAACGTGCGGCCGTCGGCGGCGCGCAGCGTGATCGGGCCGGTCGTCGCGCCGTAGGGCACCGAGGTCAGGACCGAGCGATCGGTCCACGAGCCGACCGGCCCGGCGACGTCGTTGAACCAGACCGTGCCCTGTTTGTCGCCGAAGCCCTTGCCGGTGATCAGGACTGGCGATTGTTCCGGTCCGTTGCTGATGCTCAGGGTGGCATCCGGCGCGGGCTGTTCCTCACGCGCGGCTTTTGCTGCGGCGCGCTCGTCGCGGCCGTCGGTGCCGTCGGTGCTGCTGGTGCTTTTCGGTGTCGTCATGGTGTGGGCGCCTCCGTGTCGGACGGCCGGCTTGCGGGGCCGGCGTTGAGCACGCGTTCGCCGGTGCGTGCCTGTAGACTTCGCCATGCGTCCCCCGTCGCGTGATACACGTCGTCGCGCACCTCGCGATCGATCTTGCGGCGGTCGGCGGCATCGCGCTCGTCGAGCAGCCGCCCGTATTTCGATCCGCCTTCGAACATCGCCGCGCGCAAGCGCTGCGCGGTGAGCGGGCCGCCTTCAACGGCCCAGGTGTCGCGCGCGATCAGCTCGCCGACGACATACTGCAGGAACCCTTCCGTCCAGCCTTCGGTCGAGCCGATCCACGTCACGTTGATCAGCTCATGCTGGACGAACATCGCGGTATCGTTCTGATCGTCGACGATCGCCGCGCCGGTGAGCCCGCGGCTCAACCGCTGCACGCGGCCGAGCCAGTGCACCGGGCGCGTGCGGCTCGGCAGAATCCGCAAGTCCGGATCGAACGCCCACAGCCCTTGTTGCCACCACAGCGGCGGCGCGATCAGGCTGAAGGGATTCTGATCCGCGATGTAGATCTCGCCGAGCATCAGCGGGTTTCCGCGTCATCCTGCAGGTTGACGCCCTCGACGCCGCGGCGCGCATCGAAGTGTGTCGGGGCGCCGGCGTTGAGGCGCGCGGCGCGCTTCGCCGGTCCCTCGATCTTTTTCCGATCGATGCGCTCGCCGGCGTCGCTCTGCTCGAGCGGCGTGCAGTCGCCGAACTGATGCTTGGCGCCTTCGATGCCGAACAGCGACGTGAACAGATTCGGATCGCCGAGCGGATCCTCGCTGCCGTGCTGCGGATTCTGCCGCACGGCCGCAATAGCGATCTGAATCGGGACGTTCGTCGTCTTGCCCGGATCGAAGTGATGGTGCGCGCCGTCCCACTGTGCGTCGAGCGGTTTCGACGTGCGATTGACGAGCGTGACGTTGTCGCCGAACTGACTCATGATCCCTCGCTGCGAAACGTGTGGGCGCCAGCGGATACGTTGCCACGTGCCCCGGTTCCGGACGATTCCGCCTTTTTCTACACCCTCCGGCTTTCGCCGAGTGCGCCCTGCTGTTAATCGGTCGTTACTCGCCGCGCACGACGACGAAGGTCATGCCGGTGAGCCCGTCGAGCCGAGCACACTTGCCAGGGTTGCGCGCGAACAACTGATAGCGCTTGTAATACCAGGCCTCCCACGCGTGGCGGGCGTTGGTGCCGGTGCCGTCGCGCACGAGGATCTCGCCGCTGGTGCCGCTGACCCACTTGCCTTTTTCCGATGTGTAGCGCACCAGGTCGGCGCCCTTGGTGTCGACGAGGAACATGGTGCGCAGGGGCAGCGTGCGGATCGCTTTGTAGGCGACCGAGCCCATCGTCAGATCGCCCTGCGTGAACGCCGCGGTGCCGCCGTCCGGATTGCGCCGGCTCGACTCGTCGGCGTAGCGCCGATCCGCCTGCGTCAACAGGATGTAGACGCGGCGCACCGAGTGATGCGACCAGATCGCATCGATCTCGCCGTCCAGGCGCTGATTGACGATGTCGCTGACGCGCTGCAGGAGATCGAACGAGAGCGCGCCCGTCGACGCCGACACATACGAGGCGTAATTCGGGTAGAGGAAGCGATCGATCCCGAAATAGTTCTGACGATACGTGCCGTCGTCGAACAGCGCGGTGAGCCCCCACGGCGCTTTTTCGTAGGCGGTGTCGAGCGTGTCGGTGACGGCGTTGTTCGCCGCCTGCACGACGTAGTCGCCGGTCGTCCACGATGGCGCCGCGGCGAGCGTGACGTCGGTGCCGTCGGTGTTGACGGCGGTGACTTTCGGCGTGTTCGTCCGGATCTGGCCGTTCGCGGGATTGACCGCCGCGAGCGCCATACCTTTTTTGATGAACCGATTGCCGAACGCCGACGTGATCGCGACGCCCGTCGAGGAGACGTTGCCCGGTGAGTTCAGCTCGAGGGTCGCGCCCGACGACGTCGCATCGACGATCGCGAAGACGCCGCGGCCATCCGAGCCAAGGTAAAATTCTTCTCTGTAGCTGATGTCGTCGATCAGCCGCTCCATATTTTCTGAACGTGTGGAGCGATACGCGCCTTCCTTCGACTGCGTGTCCTCGAGCTGCTCGTTGGTGACGCGCCACCGCGCCATGATCTTTTTCTGCGTGATGAAACCCGTGATGTATTTCTGATTGTCGGCGACGGGGATCGCCGAGTCGGAGCCGACGGCCATCGGCGAGTTGTTGCGCTCGACGTGCGCGCTCCACTCTTTGCCGCGCCCGCCGTCCCAGGGCGAATCTTTCAGCTTGAAGGCGTCGCGCAACTGAAACTTTTTCAGCACGCCCTCGGCGATGATGTCCTCGTAGGTGTTTTTGAGCAGGCCGTCTTCGGTCGCCGCGTCACTGCCGGGACCAGCCCACAGATAGCCGTCGGGCGACTGCGTCAGGAAGGCCAGGAGTGCGCCGATGTGGCGCAGTCCCGTGGGATAAAAATTCGTCATGGCGACCACTACCTCCGCGAGCGCAGCGCGTAGAGTCGGGGCTCGTCGTCAGCGGCCGAGCGCTTCGGCTTCCTTCTCGCCGTGCTCGAGCATCTGCTCCACGGTCATCTGCGAATAATCCGGTTTTTTAGCTTGCGTGACGACCGGGGCGGCCGGCCCACTGCGCGGCACCGGGCGCCGCAGCGTGGGAATGGTCGCCTGGCGGCGCACGGGTTCGAAGAGATCGGAATCGTATTCTTTGACGAAGTCGGTGATGAGCGATTCATCGCCGGCTTCGAAACGTTTGCGGAAGGCGGCGAAGGCCTCGGCGTCGCGCTCGTCGGGAATCATCGCGCCGAAGGCCGCGTGCAGTTTTTTCTGCTGCCCTGGCGTGAGCGTGTCGGCGCCGATCCGATCGGCGAACGCCACATCGAGCCGCTGCAGGAAATTGTCGGTGTGGGCGTTCCAGATGTGATCGCGCGCCTCGGCGATGCTGCCGCCTTCAGCGATCAAGGCCTCGACGCGCTGCAGCATCTCTGGCGTGAGGGTTTTCAGGTGCGCGAACTGCGGTAGCGCGAAAAACGCATCCGCAATTTTCTGCGCCTCGGCCGCATCCGGATCGACCGGCGCGACGCCGGCGAGCGCTTTGATGCGCCGGTCCTGATCGGCGATGACGGCGCGCGCGCGCTCGAGTTCGGTCGTCGTGCGATTGATCGCCGCTTCGGCTTTCTTGACACGATCGGGGTCTACCCAGGTCGACCGATCTTCCTTGAACGTGTAGGTCTTCTCGGCCGCCGCGGCCCCGGCCGCACCAGCGGCACCGGCCGCAGCCGCGGGATCGGCACCAAGGGAGGCCGCCGCGCCGCTGCCGCCGGTGCCCGCTGCTGCCCCGCCGCCGGTGCCTGCCGCAGCGCTCCCAGCACCGCTCCCGTCGCCGGCGGCGGCGAAGATCGGATCGAGGCCGGACGTGAAGAATCGCGCGATCACGGATCGGTGCATGTGGACGCCTACCCTTCGGAAAATGGTGTTACGCGCCGAGGTCTTACGCGAACCCAGGGCTCAGGTCTTACGCGGTCTGCGTGCGGTTGGGATGGAACCGCAGCGTGGGTCTTACGCGCCGAGTCTTACGAACGGGGAGTCTACACCCGGCCGGGGCAGTCCCCCAATGGTCATTTTGGGGACGGCATGTCCGACCGGTCGTGCTGCGCCTCGTCCTCAGCCTCATCCGTGCCGTCCTCGTCGTCGTCCGTGTCCTCGTCGATGAGAACCTCGTCGTCCTGATCGGCCTCATCCGCGAGCCGCGCGTCATCGAACCGGTCGGCCGCAAGGCCGCGTTCCGGTGCGAGCGAGACGACTTGCAGGCGACGCGCCTGCATGCCGGCGACCGCGAGCACGGCGGCTTCCTGCGTGCACGGCGTCAGGCCGTAGATCGCGCCGACGCCGAACAGCTTCGTGTAGCCCGGCACGGCGTTTTCCTTGACCGTGCTGCCGGGCGGCACGCTGACGCCGTCGACGTATTCGAAATGTTTCGTGATGCGCTCGCGCTCGTCGAGCGGCGGCACATCGACGCGGAACATCACCGCTTGGCCGAAGGCCTGCGTCGTGACGTAACCGGCATAGCGCTGATGGCCGAACACTTCGACGATGGCCCATCCATCGAAGCGCGCCTGATCGTCGGTCATCGGCGTGTCTTCCGACGCAGGGCCGCCATCGATCCGCCGCCGCCCTGCTGCGCGTGCTTGGCGTCGAGCGCGGCGCCTTTCGGCGTCTCTTTGTTGCCGTGCATCAAACCGAGCCGGTTCATGACCTTAAAGGGGACCGCGCTGTCGGCGCCGTATTCGTCTTTCAGTTTCGACTCGAGAAATTTCGGCATGGCTCACCGCGTCAGCAAGGTGATCTCCCACACGATCAGCAGCACCAGCACGACGATCGTCCACCACGGCGCGGACGCCTCGGCCTCGTGCATCTGCGCGTGCGTCGGGCAGTAGCACATCGCGTCGGCCTCGCGGACGCACCCGCACGGATACTCAACGCGCAGACCCATACGGCAACAGTCCGAGCTGCTCGCGCGGATCGCTCCACTGTGCGGCGACATCGAAGCGCACGTAATCGAGAATGCGCTCGCGCACGTCGTCCTCGAGGTCACTCCACCATAGCGCCGACGACACGCCGCGCATCCGTCGGCCGCAGAGCACGGCGCGCACGTTGGGCAGCAGGACCGCCGGCAGCACGCGCGGCGTGTAGGCGCGCGGCGCGCGCGCGACGGGCCGCGGATCCGCCGAGGCCGTGCCGGTCAGACTGCAGGCCGCGGCGAGCCGCGCGACGTCGTCGTCGTCGCACAGATCGCGGAGCTGCGCCTGCAGACGCACGCCGTCGAGCGGATCATCGTCGAGCATGTCAGCGGCCGGCGGTGATCGCCGGCGAGCCCGGTTGCGGCGTGTTGCCGACCGGCGCGGAATTCTGATTGCTGTTGTGCATGGCGAGCGCGGCGCCTTGCGGCGGCGTGCCGGCGCCCGCGGCGGCCGGCGTCGGCAGCGGCAGATTCTGCGCCTGCAGGAACACGTCGCGCACCGCGGGATCGGCGGCCATGTCTTCGGCGCCGAAGCTGTAGCTCACCTTCGGCTGTTCGGGCGGCGGCGCCGCGGCCTGCGCGAGTTTGCTATCGAGTTCGCCGAGATACTTGCCGACGAAATAGCGCGCCGGCGGGAAGCGTTTGAACAGATCGATCGCTTCGTCGGACACCGACCACTTCACCAACTCGACGCGGTGAATGCGCACGTCATACCACGGCTGCAGGTTGAACGGATAGGTCGGATCGGTGCTTGGATCCGGCGGCGGCGGCGGCGGGGCCATCCCCCCCGCAGCCGCCGGCGCCGGCGGCGCCATAGGCGGCAGAAAGGCTTTTGCCGCTGGCGACGTCACCCAGGTCATGAACTGTTCCTGATTTTGCAGCGCGCACTGATGCTGATTGTCCGTCGCCGGGATCAAGTCCGTCTGACCGAGTTTTTGATACACCGCGTATTTCGTGTCGGGGTCGTTCATGTCGACGCCGCCGAACTGTTTCAGGTGTTCGATCGACGCGCGCTCGGCGAGCTGCGTCTTCGGCTTCGTCGATCCATCGGCGACCGCGAACGTGACTTCGCCATCGAGGTCGGCCTTCGCAAAGGTCGCGAAGCTGTAGCCGCGCGCCGGCGTGACGATTGCCTGCACGCGCGTGTCGGGACCGAATTCGCGTTCGATCTCGATCTGTGACTTACTGACATCGCGGAACGCGAGCGCGCGCGCTTTGAACGCGCCAGCGAACCGCGCCTCGCCGGCTTCGACGAGCAATTGCATCGCGCTGAACGCTTCGACGTTGGGCGGTTTGCGTCCGCGCAAAATATCGTTGGTGCCGAGCGCAGCATCAATTTCTTCGACGAACTGTTCGCGCAGGAGCACCCACGCGCGCGGCGGATCCTGACCGGGCCACTGCTCCGGTTTGCCGCCACCGGGCGCCGGCGAGTATTCCGCGATCAGCCCCGGCATGGCGGGTGAATCGCCGAGCCAGTGAATTTCCTGGCCCTTCGGTTTCAGGATCTGCGGGATCGCCATGCGCGTCATCATCATTTCGACGAGCGAGTCGAGGCGATTGAGCTGATCGAATTTGCCCATCGCGGGCTCGAGCGCGCCCGAGCCGAGCACGCGCCCGCCGACGTGTTCATACGCCGCGTGATGGAACGTCCACAGCGGATCGCCTTTCGCGTCGTGATACGGCAGGGGACCGGGCAGGCCTTCGGCGTCCTCGAGGTGCAGCACGACGGGGTTGCTGTCGCCGGCGACGCGCAGGACGAACCCGTCCGGATGCGCGGGTGTCGGTTTCTCCCACAGCTCGTATTCGGCGACGCCTTCCTCGTCGCCGCTGCCGGTGCCGCCGCTGCCGATATTCGGATTCAGCTCGGTCTGGAACGGCAGCGATTGAAAGATCTGCAGCGAGCGCTCGTTCGAATTTTTCGCGAACCGGATCCGGCTCACATACTCCTGCAGCGCCGGATGCGATTCATAGTAGGCCTTGGTGCGCCAGCGCATGCGGATCAGGCGATCGACGTCGCGCCATCGCGGACGCATGAACGGAAACGCCACCTCGAGTGGCGAGAGCGGCGTCGTCACCGTGTGCCCCTGCGGGCGCACGTCCAGCTTCGGCGTGTTGTCCTCCTTCAGCGCCGGCGTGAACGGTCCTGGCTTCCCGCACTGCGGACAGAGCTGTTTCGCTTTCGCGATCTCGTCGACGGTCGTCTCGTAGCCGCACGCGGCGCAGACGTTGAACGGCACCTTGATGTAGCGGCCGTCGTCGTCGTAACTGACGTGATAGATCACGTTGCCGCAGACGATGAACCAGAAATCGCCTTCCTGCAGGACCAGATCCATCTCGTTCGCGGTGTAGAGCACCGGCGCGAGTTTGTCGGCGGTCGTCGCGGTCGTCACCGACTTCACGTCGTTGGTGAGCGGGCGCACGTCGACGCCGAGCGTCGCCGCGGTGAACATCGCGCGGATCGCCTGCACGCCCTCTTTGGGTTTGGACGTGACCGGCCGCGGCACGCCCTGCGCGACGCGTGCATCCATCCAGCCGCGCGAGCGATCGTAGGTGCCGAGCCACTGCCGCATGTTCACGTAGTGCAGCGCCTTCGTCCACACGCGTTCATAGCGCCAGCGGTCGGCGAAGCATTCGCGTTTGGCGCGGTCGTAGCCCTCGAGCAGCGCCTTGTCGGGATCCTTCGCGCCGCCCGGTGTGACGACGGCTGGCGCTTTGTTGGCGAAGGCGGCGGGCCGCTCGAGCACGGTCGCCATGTCAGCGCTCAGGGCTCACGGCGATGCCAGGGGCGAGGCGGCGCACCGGGTAGTGCGGCTCCGCGGTGCCGAACCCGCGCGACCACTCATACCGCGTCGAGGATGTTTTCTGCAGGGGCTCGGGACCGGGCGGGCCGCTCTTGATGTCGACGGTGTCGCGCCACTCGAAAAAGTCGCCGACCGCGAGTGCACCGAAGGTCGGCACGTCGTCGGCGCCCATCAGAACGCGCGTCCGATCGCCGGGCCAGGAGCCGGCAGCGTGCCGTAGTTGACCGAGCCGTCCTCGTGCCAGCCCGCGGGCGCGTGGCGCGCGTCGTCGTCGAAGATCCCGAGGCTGGCGACGGCGTCGAGCGTCGCGCTCGCCGCGTTGGCCGGTGCCTGGGTCGCCTGCGCGGTCGGCGTCACGGTAAGCGTCGGCACGGGCAGGTTGATGTTGGTGAGCTGGCGGAACAGCAGGGCGCGCTCGGTTTCGAGCTGATTCACCCGTTGGCAGAGGAAGGCGATCGTGGTCTGTTGCGACTCGACGCGCCGCGTGAGTTCCTCGCGCCGGCCGCGTTCGGTCCCAAGCTCGACATGCAGGCGTCGCCAAAAGCCCCACATGCGGGGCATCGTAGCACCGACCGGTCTAGGGCACTTCGCAAAAATTTGGAGTCACTTGGAAGACTTTGCTGGCGGCTCGTCGCTAATCAATTTCCAGTGGTGATCGCGCAGCACCTTGGCCGCCTCTTCCGGTAATAACTCCTGCGGGATCGGCGCGCGCGCAGCCGCGAGCACCAACCGCAACGCGCTGAGTTGCTCCAGGTGCCAGCACCACCAGCACCAGCCGTGCGGTTTGCCGTAGGCGTCGGTCGTCTCGCGATTCAGCACCGCGGGCAGGCCGACCGCGTGCTCACAATCGCCGCGGCCGTAGGTGCTGAACCGACAGCCGGGTCGATCGCGCGGATCGTCAGCGTCCGGCCCGATCACGGCCGCCTGCTCCGCGAGCGCATCGATCTGGTGATGTAAGCGCGCGATGTCGACGTGCTCGGCCTTCCGCGTAGCGAAGCACGCCCATCCGTTCGTCGCTTCCCGTGCGACACACAGGGCGGCGGCTAATTTCCCGGCGCTCGCGTCGATGGCTTCGGCGGCGAAGTCGGCCATCCACACCGCGATGTCGTTCTCGAGCGGCGTGTGCTCAATGAAACGCTTCCACAAGACGCTCGCGCGCACGCGGCGCTTCGCCTCGGCCAGCAGGGCGACGTAATCGCTCATGGCTATTGGTGCCGCTTGCGCCGTTCCACCTGGCGCCGTTCCATCCCCGGCGGATCATCCTGCACGGAGTCGCTCAGATCGACGTGCCCGCCGTTCACGACATCATCGCGCCGGACCGCGTTCACGCGTCCCTCGCGCGCGCTCAGAATCGCCTGCACGGTCGCAAAGGCCTCATTGATGCGCTGATTTTCTTCGATCAGTTTCGAGAGCTGCCCGTCGGTCTGCTCGGCGATGGCCTTCGCCTGATCGCTGATCGCTTTGGTCTGCTCGTGAATCTCGTTCGTCTTCGCGAGCGCGATCTCGGTGTTCGCCGCAGCGACGTCGGCCTTGGCCGCTGCGAGGTCGGCCTTCGCCCCGGCCTGATCCGTCTTGCGCCCGTTGCGCCACGCCTGGATGCCGGTGAAGGTCGCGGTGATCAGCGCGGCCAGCGACGCGAGGATCGCCGGCATGTTGGTAAAGAGCGACTGCCATGCCGTGTCGGACATTGCACACACTCCCGCGATCCGAGAGTGTGCGCCACGTCGCCTGATCTGTACAAATGGTTCCCCTTACGACGGCCGGCCCGTCGGGGTCGGCACTGAGACGAAGATCTCGGCATACGGATCCTCGCTGCCGGCGCCGGCCTCGGTGCTGCGCGGATCGAGGTCGGGCGGGATCGGCTCGCGAACGATTCCGGTGCCCTCGACGAACCGATAGGGAAAGCGCCGGACGATCCGCGTCGTGCGCGTGCCCAGGTGCCCGAGGATGCAGGCCGTGCGCGCCGCCTGCTGCCGCTCGCGAATTTCATGGACGAACGCGTCGCCCGCAAACGCGTAGCCGTAGACCGGGCCGCGCTGCGCCAGATGTTTGAGCACCGCGATCCGATCACGCAGACTGACCGACATGAACACCATCTCGCCGTCGAGCAACAGCACGGCGATGATGGCCGGGATCCGCCCCTGCGGCGTCGCGCTGCGCAGCTCGAGCAGGGTCGTCATCAGCTCGTCGAGCAGCGTCGACATCGCCGCGTCGGTGACGGGCCAGCGGCCCCCGGATTGGAGCGCGCCGACGTCGAACGGCACACCGGGCGGCGCCGCGGTCGGCGACGGCCGCGCCGTCGTGAGCATCCACGCCTGAAACCGCTGCACGTCGTCGGGCGTCCAGGCCGCCTGCTCGCGCCCGAGCCGAATTTCGAACCCGCACGCCAGATCGTGCCGGTCGACGTGATCGATCACCGCATTCACGTAGGCGTCGATCGTTTCATCGGGATTGATGCCGCGGAAGGGATACCGCCGCAGCGCCTGCGCGATCAGGCGGGTGCGCGCCTCGGCGAGCGTGGCATCGAACGGCGACGCGCTCATGAGAACGGCGTCACGACGTTGCCGTCGCGCGAGCCCGAGGCGACGTATTTCGCCCAGGCGGCTTGTTGATCGTTGGCGACGCCGCTCGCGAAGATGCCATACGGCGTCTTCATCCACTGATTGTTGGTAATCATCAGGTTGGTGCATGGCGGCGTCGCCGGTCCCTGGAAATACACCTGTGACGTCAGGCCGCTGCCGCTGAACGTGTTGCTGTCGATCGTCAACGCGTCCGGCCCCCATCCGATTTGGATCAGCTTCGGCGAGCCGGTGTATTGCGACGGGCTCAGATCGCTGAACCGGTTGGTGGTGATCGAGACGCGCGTCAGCGGCACGCTGGTGTAGGTCGTCACGCTGCCATCCGGGTGCGTCTTCGGCGGGCGGTCATCGCGGCCGAGCACGTTGATCGCCGCGGCGCCGGACGCGCAATCGTTGTTGGCGATGACGACGTCGGCGATCGTCGACCACGGCGCCTTCCCGCCCTGGTTGCGCACGGTCAGCATGATCAGGTAGCCGTCCTGGCCGTGCCCGCCCCACGATCGCGCGATCCGGTTGGTGTAGACCTTCACGCGGCGCGCGGCCTTGATCTCAAACACGTTTTTGACGGAGATCGCCTGCGTCTGCCACTCGGGCCGCTTGGTGATGTCGTTGTCCTGGATCAGCACGTCGGCAGGCATGCGCTCGAGGCTCGCGCTGTCGTCGCCGCCGAGCATGATCGTTTCGGTGCCGGCGCGCAGCAGGTTGTCGATGATGCGCAGACCGGGCGCCATGTCCCAGGCGATGATCGCCTGCTGATCGTGATTGTCCGTTTGCGGATACGGGCCGAAACAGTCATCGACGATCGAGCGCGTGATCAGCAAGTCGCCGTTGCCGTTGGCGACGATGCCGCGGCGCACGCCGTGCACCGGATCGCCGAGCACGCGCAACCGATCACACGTGATGCGCGCGCCGCCGAGATCGACGAGCGTGCCCGCCACCGGGCCGCGCACCTCGAGGCCGAGCAGCGTGACGTCGTCGGCGGGCACGGCGATCCCGCCCTGAAACCGCGGCAGCAGGCGGTCGGCCGTCATCCGCACCGGCGTCGTGGCGGCGCCGGCATCGGCGACGACGAGCTGCACGGGCGCGCGCAGGGTCAGCGGCGCCGCGTAGACGAGCGACGGATCGAGCAGGATGACCGCCTGGCGCGCGGCGAGCGCGCGATCGAGCGCGTCGGGCGTCGTGATCGCCGCCGGCACGGCCGCCGCCGCCATGAGATCGCGGACGTGCTGCAAGCGGGCAATCGCGTCGTCGAGCAGGGCAGCGGGATCCTCGGCCATGATCGGCGTCCCTTCAGTTGGTGCGCGCGGACATCAGCCGCGCGAAGTTGCGCACCCGCAGGATCTCGCGATACTGCGCCAGTGGCAACTCGGCGAGTTCCAGCTTGGTCAGGCGGCGCACATCCATCGTGTCCGTGAACCGCAGCGGTTCGGCGCAGCGGAGACAGCACGTGAGATCGCCCGGCCCAGGTGTCGCGCTGCTGCCGTCACTCGTCGAGGTCGCATCGAGCGGCCAACCGCACGCGGGACAGCGCGTCGGCGGCGTGCGCGTGATCGACGGATCGTCCTGGCCGGTCATGTCGGGTTGGCCTCCGGATCGTTGCTGAGCCCGGTCGCGGTCCAATAGCCGAGCAAGCCGACGACGAGATTCTGCAGCACGGCATCGGGATCGTAATCCGGTTCGCGACCGTTCATCGTCGAGGCGCGCAACGCGTAGCGGGCCGCTGCCCTGATGTGCTCGGCGAATTCCTGACGCGTCATCCGCCTCGACCGATCCGGATAGCCCCTATTCGGAAAGGTGACGATCGTCGCGTGTTCACCTTGGCCCATGCGGAACGGCATCGGCGGCACGTTGTCGCCGGGCGCGTGCAGCCAGTGATTCGCCGGCAAGGGCATCGACATCGTCGCGAAGCCGCTGCCATCGGGCAGCAGCGCGCACTCGTCGATGGTGCCGCCGACACTGTCGGCGATCTGCTGCACGTGATCGGGCGGCGGGATCGGTTCAGGCCAGTCGCTCATTCGCTCGTCTCCCTTCGTCGACGCGCCAATCAACAGCAGACTGCCATCGACGCCGCACTTGCTTTTGTCGACGGTCGCCTGCACGTGCGTGCCCGATGGCGTCCAGATCCGGATGTGAACGAATGAGTCATCCGGATACGTGTCGCACAGCGCCTTCAGCTCGGCGATCGTCACGAGTCGATCCCGTCGATCCACCAGGTGTGTCCGTTGGCACAGCGGAATTGATAATCCTCGTAGCCGCCGTCGTTCGACTCCCACACGCGATACTGCACCACGGCGCCGCACAGCCGCACCGCACCCGGCATCGTCTCGTCCGTGACGAGTCGTCGACAACCAGGGTGTCCTTCCGCCTCGCGCCACCAGTTGAGGAACATCCCCTCGTCGTCGGCCATCTGGCGCGTGTGCGTCATCTGATCTCACTCTATTTGCCGCTTCGTCGGCGGCATGCCGTCGCTGAAGCAAATCGGATTGTCCGGATGCGCGAGCCAGACGACGCCGGTATCGTCGACGAACCGCTGCCGCACATCGTGCTGCTGGAGCAACTCGCGCCGCTCGGTGTGCGTGACGTGGCGCCGCGTCCAGACGCCGAGCGGCCGTTCGATCTCGATGAACGGCATCAGCGCGGCTCGCCTGAGTCGCTGCCCCAAAATTCGCCGAGGCTGTAACGGCCGACCGGTTCGGCCTCGGCGCGTTCCACCGAGCGCAGATATTCGATCTCGGCGCGCACGCGCGGCTCGAGCTTGCTCAGATCGCGGCCGGTCGGCGTCGGCGCCACACCCGGCGGCTCGGGCCGCGACATCACGATGTAGCGCAGGGCCTTCGCGGCGTGCACGGAGCCGCTGTCGTCGACGTCTTCGGGATCGGTTCCGTCCTGCAGGAGCTGCGGCAGCGTGTGGATCAGCACGCCGCACTCGGGACTGACGATCAGCGCCGGCCGCTCGCCGTCGCGCCTCACGATCGGTTCGAACCAGTGCTGCAGGCGCTGCCAGCCGTTGATCGGATCGTGCGCCGAGCGGATCACCGGCAGGCCGTGCAGATAGAGCGTTTCGAACGTGTGCTCGCCTTCGTCGTCGCTCGGTAGATCGCTCGGCGGGTTGCCCCACACCTGGCTCATGGTGATGCGGTGCCGCGTGTTGAGCGCGACGATGGCCTTCGCCACATCGCTCGCGACCATCTCGGAGAATTCGAATTCGCGTTCGATGTAGAGCCGCCCGTCGGGCAGGACCGCCGCCCACAGAAACATCCCTTGCTTGAAAAACGCCCAATGCAGGCCGCAGAGGCGCGGCACGTCGCGCGGCACGTCCAGATGTTGCACGCGATCGTGCCGCAAAAAGGTCTTGAAGTATTGCCGCGGGAAGACGTCACGCCGGCCGAACCGGAACATCGCGCGGCGCTCGGGCGAGAGGCCGGCGAGATTGTTCACATAGCGCGGATCCGCATAGGGATTGTCCTCGAGCTGCGCGCTGATGAAGTGGAACTGCGTCGGGTCGTAGTCGGGAAACTTGACCGGGTCGAGCGTCTTGTCGATGAACATTTCTTCGACGAACGCCGACAGCGGGCCGCCGGGGTTTTCGCCGGCGAGCGCCAGGCCGCGCCAGTCGGGCCGTTTGCGCGTGCGGCCCGTCGACGGCAGAATCTCGGTGAACTGAATCGCCTCGAATTCCTCGAGCTGATCGAACACGATCAGGTCGACGTCGCCGCCGATGTAGTTTTTGTAATCGTCGGTATCGAACACCGAGCCCCAAATCAGCTCGCTGTCGTTGTCCCACTGCACCGAGTTGGTCATGTATTTCGCGCCGATGCGTTTGGTTTCGCGGATCGCGAAGCGCATGTGATTCAAGCGCAATTCGGGCATCGAGCGCCGCAGGAACAGGACGGAGAATTCGGCGAACCGTCGACAGAGTTTGTAGACGATCATCCGCAGCATGTGCGACTTCGCACTGTTGCGGTGCCCGCCGATGCAGATCGCGCCGTAATTTTGTGACTCGATCGCGTCTTCCAGCTCGACGCCTTTCGGCAGCGGCAAGTAGAACAGCTTGTTGGTCGTGTCGAGCATGCGCTTGGCGATCTGGCGCTCGGCGCATTCCTCGGTCGGGCAGATCCAGGCAACGACGCGGTCGATCTCGCGCGTGATGAATTCGGCGCCGCACCAGCAGCACCGGAACGTCGGCACCCATCCGTCGGTGCTCATGATCGAGGCTCCGAGAGCGCAGCCCGCCATGCCGCGAATGCGCCGTCCGGATCTCCAGGCGTCATTGCCGAGTCGAAGATGTAGCGCTTCTCGGCGCGAATCCACTGGCAGTGGTAACCGGCCTTGAACGCTTCCTTGACGGTTGGAGCTTGCGATTGCTTGACCGCTGCGTCCAACTCGCGCGGACTGAACATCTTCCGCTCGCTGAATATCGGCGACGTAGCCAGCGGTCCCTCGCTATTCAGCCAACCGACCGAGTCTGTAGCGTTGCGAAGTTTCAGGTCGTCGCTCATGTGTCCTTCCTGTTCGGCCAGCGCCCCTACTTCTGAGGCTCCTCTTGTGATGGCCATGTCGTATTGCCGTTCCGATGCGGAGCATCATGACCAGCCACCATCAGGCACCGATAACGCCCGCCGCCAGTTCTGTCTTCACACTGTTTCGGCCCAAGCGAGTCGACGTAATCAGACCATTGCTCCCATATTGCGCGCGCTTCTGGATAATTTGCATCCTTCATAACCTTAGCCAACAACCAGCCTAGATGCGTCCTCAGCGGCTCTCGTGGAGGCTCAGGGGCTCGCTCCGAGAGCGCAGCCCGCAAGCGCTCGTCAAGTCCGTCCGGTAGCAGTTCTTGGACGCCGCGTTGCCACTCGTATACCTCTCGCAGCAACGCGCGCAGTGATTCGATGTCCGGTCGCTCCGCGTGCGCCGCAGGCGAGGAGGCAATTTCAAGAGAATGCCGAATGCGCATCAATTCAGGAGCGCTCAACGCGAACCGATTGACACCACTTGCGGCCCGAAACCACCGCTCCGCGCGTTTCTGCTCAAGATTCAGCCATGCCAGAATCTCGCTCGGTTCATTTTCTGATGCTGGCTTGTGATTGCCCGTGTGGTCTTTCGGCAGCACACAGCATCGCTTGTCGGTGAAGACGTGCCGACACTGCCATTCTTCAGCTAAGGGCGGTGCCTCTCGGTGCTCCGGTGGGGGCACGGCCTTCATGGTTTAACTCCTGCGATGACACGATGCACGGCTTCAATCAGTCTGTCTTCGATTTGCTTGTAGCGCAGCGTCGAGAACTCGCTGAGCGCTGAGCGCTTCTCGTCCGTGGTGAACATCCCGAACGCGCGAAGGGCCATCTCAAACATCTCAATCTCGTGCTGCGGGGGCACGGGGGGCGATCCTCTGGGGGGCTCGAGGGATCAGTCATGATTTGTTGCGCAGATACTGCTCGATCTGCGTGAGATGGTGATCGTAGTGCTCGCCGATCGGACCAAGCGCGTTGCGGAATTCCTGATCGCCGAGCATCAGAAGGAAGTTGCTGATCGCGACGCGTAACGTCATCGACTCCGCGAACGTCAACGTCCGACCGTTGATGACGATGGTCGCTTCCAGCATGCCGGTCGCCGCGTCGCGCACGCTCATGATCGATCGCAGGGCCGCGAGCCAGCCTTGATGATGTGACAGATCACGCGACGGTCGCAGGCGGCGCATTGCCGGCCGTGCCGCAACCGCGACGTCACGCGATACCACCACCAGCGGATCGTCATGGCTTTTTCGTGAAGGCCTCGATCGCCTCATCGAGACTGCGCTCGCCCGCCGTCGCCGGCACATGGCTGACGAAGTCAGGCGTTGTCGTGCGCGCGAGTCGCTGCCGCTCGTCGAGCATCGCGTCGGCGATGCGGTAGGCATCGCGCGCGAGATCGGCCGGATCCGCCACGTCGCCAGGAATCACCGCGAGCGCCTGCGCGGCGAAGTAGTCGCGCAGCGTCATGCCAAGATTGCGAACGGCGACTTTCTCGGCCAAGAGCGGGAACGCGTAACCGCCGTCGTCCTGAGTCATGGGTGTTCGACGCCGACGCCGAGCCGGCGAATTTGATCTTTCATCGTGGCGAACCAGAAATACATCACCTCGTAGGCGGCCTGCTCGTCGGGTGCGTGCTTCGCGATGAGCGCGCCGAGTTCGTAGACCAGGGCGCTCGCCTGCTGCTCGGGCGTTTCGGCACGCGCGCGTAACCAGACGCGCAGATCGTCACTGAGCGCTGCCGCCGAGAGGATGAAGGGATCGACGGTCATACGCGTTCGAACACCGCGATGATCGTTTCGACGAACACCAACGGGGACGTCAGCACCTGATTGAGCTTGAAGGTCTGCAACCGATAGCCGCGCGCGGCGTTGATCCGGATCACGCGTTCGAACTGTTGGCAGAGTAGCGGATCGTCGGGACAGATCGACCGGCCTTCCACCCACGTCTTCGACACTTCCGCGACGATGATCCGGTCACTGTCGACGAGGCTGCCGTCGAGCACCGCGGCCCAGTCGAGCAGCAACTGCGGATCGGCGATCGGCGGCGCCTCGCGGCCTTCCGCCTCGAGCTGCGCGCGCACCGAGGCATGCAGCGCGACGGCGGCGCGCATCTCCGTGGCGACTTCACAGGCCGGCGTCATCGGGGATCTCCACTCGCGAGCTGATCGCGCAACCGCAGAATCGCGTGACTCGCGATGCCGCAGACGTAGGCCCATTCATGCGGCGTCCATTCGCGCGGCACGTCGTGATGCTCGCCGGTCACGGAGGCGGGCTGCGGCGCGAGCCGCTGCACCACCAGATCGAGGCCGTCGAGAATCTGCTGCCGCGTCATCATCGGCGCCCCTCGCGCTCGAGGCGCTGCTGCTCGCGATCGAGCGCGGCCGTCGCTTCGTCGATGCTGATGTCGCCGAGCGCGTCGCAGACCGCCGCGACGACGTCTGGCGCGACATCGCGCGCGTAGACCGCCGCGTGCCGCTCGACGAACCGGACGGCGGTCGCGCGCATGTCGGCCACGGTCGCCGCGAGTTCGGCGTGCGTCATGGCGTGACGTCCGCGTCGCGCGTCGCACGCTCGCCGTCGCCGGCGGCCGGCGGCTCATCGAAGACGATGCGCAGGATCTGATACTCGCGCTCGACGCCGTCGGTGCCGACCACGCGGCCCGCTTCCCTGATCTCGGCGCCCTGCACGTGGCAGCCGCCTTTCACGTGGCGCACGATCGGCAGGTAACTGCCGTGCACGGGGAGCGCCCCGCGCTTGTATTTCACGGCGAGCGTCACAACCTCGCGCGGTGTCGCCATGATCACGTCTCCAGAATCGGCAAGCCGTATTGCGCCTGAAAATGTTTTTTCGATCGCAGGTAGAGCGGGGTTTTGCAGCCCTTGGTGTCTTCGGTGACGAGCGCGCCGTCGCGGCGATAGACGAAGTCCGCGATCCACTTCCCGATCGCGCGCGCCTGGCCATCGGTCGTCGAGACGACCGTCAAATCGAACGGCGCTTGCAGGCGCAGCTCGGTGATCGTGCCGCTGCGCTCGAGCGCGCGCAATTCGAGGAAGCGTTTGCCTTCCTTCGTCGACGCGAACCACTGGCCGACGATGCCGCAGCGCACGGCGCGCTCGGCGAGCGTGCCCGTGCCGACGAGCGGATTCTTCGTCGCCGCCTCCGCGGTGTGAATCTCGGTTGTCGTGAACAGCGTGCCGTCGGCGGTGACGATACACGGCTCGGCGCGGTATTTCTGCGCGCGGGCCGGCGCCGGGCGTGACGGGACCGTGCGCGCGCGCTGCATCTGCGCGATCTCGGTCAACGTCACGCCCTGCCAACCGGGGGTCGCCATCGTCAGACCGTGGCGGCCTCGGCGACCGGCTCGGCGGCGGGGGACCGCCGGGCGGGGCGGCTCAGGCGTAACTCACGTTCGACGGCGCGCATGACAATCCACCGAATCATGCCCGACCGGGTGCGGGCCTGCTGATTGGCGAGGATGTCGAGCCGGCGCAAGACGTCGGGATCGCACTGGAACTGCACGGGGATCAGACTGGGATCTCGCATGGCGCGAAGCATACCACACGACACATACGTGAGAGTTCATGTATTTATGTTATTGTGGCCGCCGACGCGTTCACCACCATAACTAGTGGTCACACCTACCTCTACGAAAACACGTTATTGCGCGTATGCTTCCCCTGCGGGTATCGTCCGTCACACGTCGGGTCGATCCCGACTGCGCACCACACGCCGCGCCGGCCCGGTTGCCTCCATCCCAGGCAGCCCCGGCGCGGCGCCGCGCACGACTCCCCCACGGTTGCCTGACCGCACGGAGCGTGTCTGCCTATGACGAAACGTCGTGCCCCGCGCACTCCGCGTGCGCGGTCGTCTCGATCGACCACGCCCGCGACACCCGCGTCACGCGCACCCGCGCGGGTCGCGCCCGCATCCTCGCCGCCCTCGACCCTTCCTGAGACAACCGGCCGCTACGCGCGCGTGCCGCTCTGGCTCATGCAGCGCGTGCTCAACGAGCCCGCCGCGATTCTGCTCTACGCCTGGCTCGACGCGCGCTATGCGAATCGCGCCGGCGTCGCCTGGCCGAAACGCGATCGCCTCGCCGCGGATCTGCACTGCTCGGTCAAAACCATCGAACGCGCGATCGACACGTTACGCCGCGCCGGCGCGCTGACCAGCACGCAGCGGCGGCAACCCGGGACGGGCTTCGTCGTCGGGAACGATTACGAATTGATTCGCGTCGAGCCGTCGCGCGCCGCGAGCGCGGCTGCGCGCCGACCCCGCAAAGGGCGGCCGGTCCGCACGCGCCCGCTCACCGCCGCGACGACCCTGCACGTCCCGGGGGACGCTCAGGCTCCTGCCCCCGCAGCGAGCCTGAGCGTCCCCGGAGTCGTGCAGGGCCTGAGCGACTCCGGGGACGTTCAGGGTCAAAGCCTGAGCGACCCCGGGGACGCTGCATTCCTTATACGGAACCAGATCCATGTAGATCTTGTTGCTGTTGTGGCATCAGGGTCATCCGATCGCGCGCGCATACACGCGCGCGAAGCCTTGCCTACGTCCTCAGCAGAGCGACAGCAACAGCAGGACGAGGGGAAGGGGATCGTCCACGACGACGACCAAGGGATCGCTGAGGGGGACGGCCCGACGACGGCCGACTGTCTGCGCGCCTTCTACGCCGGATGGGCGCAGCAGCACGACGGCCTGCCCTACGACGAGCGGCCGAGCGACGTCGCGAAGATGGACAACATCCGGTGGAAGCTCGCAGACTTCAAAGTCGACTTCGACGTGCTCGACGTCATCGAGGCCTATCTCGCCTGGCCGGATCCGTTCTGCCGCTCGCGCGGCTGGCCGATCGGGTTGCTCGAGAAAAATCTCGCGAAGGTGATCACGTGGCGCGACGAGCGCACCCGCGCCGGTCCGAATGGACGGCGGCGCACGTCGGCGAGCGGCCTGCAGCTCGAGTGTCCCCACACGCCGCGCTGTGCGTCGACGTGGGCGTGCGGGCAGTTGCAATTGATGCAACGCGCGGCAGGCGGCGATCGCCGTCGCTGGCAGGAGCACTAGCATGCGCACCTGGGAACGCGCGACACGCGACGTCACATGCGGCTATTGTCGGAAACCGATCGGCCGCGGCGAGCCCGTGCTCGTCCGACGGATCGCGAGCGTGCACCGGGCGTTTCTGCGCTGTCCGACGTGCGCCGGCGAACCGGTGCCGACGACCCTCGCGCCGCTCATCGTGCCCGCGCAGACGAGCGGCGACTTCTCCCGCGTCACGCCGGCGAGCGCGACGCCGGCGCGCGAATGGACGCCCTATCGCGATGACGAATAGTCCGAAACCGTAACATCTGGAGGCGACGATGAGTGACCGGAAGGATTACACCGACAAGCTGCACGCGATGCAGAGCGGCGTGGCGATGGAAATGAATCACACCGACCAGCCGACGAGCGCGAAGCATCTGCGCGTCGGCGTCAATGCGGCGATGAGCGATCAGGCCGGCCTGGTGAAGCTGCTGATCGCGAAAGGGATCATCACCGAGGCCGAGTATCTCGACGCGATCACCGAGGCGATGAGCGACGAAGTCAAGCGCTACGAGGACAAACTCAACGCCCGCTACGGCGGCGGCTCAACGATCACGCTCGCGTGAGCGTCAGTCGTCGAGCCGGCGGTTGCGGATGCGATCGGTGAACCACTGTTCAGAGACGTCCGAGACGGAGATCGGCAGGCGGCGCCGGCGCCACACGATCGCGACCGCGACGAGCGCGGCGAGGCCGACGAGACTCGCAAGCAGCATGCGGATCCCTCCAGCTTCGGATGATACAACCGGGCCGAGTTGACAGCCGGGCGTAGCATGGGCGAGGCCGGATCGGTCCCGTCCACACGGAGCAGGCACCTATGAGCACGACGTTTCCGATCGATGTCACCGTCGATCGCCTGATCGAATTCACCGGCTTCGCCGGCACGATCCGGCAAATCGGGCTCGCCGAGATCGGCCGCGATGTCTTCGCGCCGCCCTCCCCGACGCCCGACGATGCGGTCGGCGCGATCATGCTGCAGATGGCGCTCGAGGGGCAGACGGGCGCCGAGATTCAGGCCTGGCTGCACGACACCGCCGAGGCCGAAGCCTGGCGCGCGCGCCCGCCCGATCCGGAGCCGGTCCCCGAGCCGCCGGTGCCGCTGCCCGGCGACGAGATCGGCGAGATCGTGATCGATCGCCCGGCCATGCGCGACGATGTCGGCGACTGCTGGCAGTGGCGCGGGTTCACCGACTTTTTGCTGTTCCTGCGCTGGCTGCAGGAAGGCCCGAGCGCGGCGCTCGAGGCGCTCGTCAGCGAACGGCTCGAGCTGGGCGTGAATGTCGTGCGCGTGCTCGGCATGGTCGACAGCTTCGCGCATCTGTGGCCGCAGGAGCAGCCGACCTACTACGGCGAGCTGCGGCCGTTTGTGCAGTGGCTCGCCGGGCACGGCCTGCGCGTCGAATTCGTCGTCTTCGCCGACGCGCAGATCATCATGCCGCACGCCGACGATCGGCAGCGGCATCTGACGCGCGTGCTCGACGCGCTCGATCCGGCGGCCGGCGGCGGCGGCTTCGAACCGGTGTGGAACGTGTTCATCGAGATCGCCAATGAACCGTTCAAGAATCTGCCGGGCGGCGATCCCGAGGCGACCGATCTCGCGCTCAGCGTGAAGGGCACGACCGAGCTGTTGATCGCGAGCGGCGCCTACACCGCGTGGCCGCCGGCGGCGACGGCCGACTACGGCACGACGCACTGTGAGCGCAGCGACGACTGGCCGCGCAAGTGCAAAGACCAGAAAGATCTCTGCGACAACAGCGACCAGACGCCTTGGATCGGCGACGAGCCGATGGGCGCCTCGGAAACGCTGCAGCCGGGCAAGCGCGATACGAACCCGGATCATTTCGCGTGGTATGCGAGCGGCTCACAGATGTTTTCGCCGGGCGCGACCTTCCACTGCGACGACGGGATCAACTCGATCTCGCCGATCGGGCCGACGCAGCGCGCCTGTGCGCTCGCGTTTTTTTGGGCGCTCGGCTGGACGCCGAAAGAGGCGCTGCTGTGGCCGTATCAGCGCGGCGACATGGGCAGCGAGGCCGGCATCGGCAACATGCCGATCCTGCACGACGACGCGCTCGAGACGCGCAGCTATGCGAAGTCGAACGGCGGTCAGTCCTGGGCAATCCAGATCCAAACCAAACGCGTTGATGCGAACGGCAACTACACGCCGACGCCGCGCGACGGCTGGCGTGTCGTCAGCACGCCGCGGCTCGGTTTCTGCTATCTCGAAAAGCCGTGAGGATCACGAGGCCTGAAAATTTCTGGCGTCGCGTGCAGGGCGGTGACGGATGCTGGCTCTGGACGGGAAGCACTGGACGCGGCGGTTATGGACAACTGAGTTACGCCGGGAAATATCAGCGCGCGCATCGCGTGGCGTGGATCCTGACGTTCGGCGAGATTCCGCCTGGCATGTTCGTCCTGCATCGGTGCGACGTGCCGCCGTGTTGTCGTCCTGATCACTTATTCCTCGGCACGCAGCGCGACAACATTCACGACATGCTGCAGAAGGGGCACCACATCACGCCGGCGCGGACGTGGCGCGGACCGACACATCCGCGATGGCTCGGCGGGTATCGCGCCTGGGTGCGCCGTCACAATCGACGACGACGCGAGGCGACCCAACAGCGGGCATTGCGTCTGATGGACTTCTGGCAGTGGATGGACGCGAGGCCGTGACGCGCGCGCAGTGGACGGCGGTCGCGACGGTGTGCGAGGCCTTGCTCGATCTCGACGTCGCGCGCACGTGCGGGCAGGTCCGCGGCGGGCCACGCGTCAACGTCGACCATTGCCGCTGGATTCTGCGCCGGGCGCGCGCGCAGGCCATCGTGACGCGCGCGGCCGTCGTCAACGTCGTCACCAAGGAACTCATCGTCGCGTGCGGCGGCTCGCAATGAGCTAGGCCGCGTCGGCGACCGCCGGCCGCGGGCCGCGACGACAGACGCGACACCGCCAGATGACCGCCCGGGGATCGGTGTAGTCGTCGATATGCTCCGCGGTGACGTCGGTCGCGCCGCAGTCACACGCCGTTTTCACCAGGGCGCCGCGCGCGACGAGCATATTGGTCGCGCGCCGGCAATTCGCGCGGGCGCGCGCCGCCGGCGACAGCTCGGAGTGCTTCGGCCGCTTCGCCCGCATGTGTTCGGCGTGACAGCGGCGGCAATAGCGCTGCTGCGGTCCGCGGTCGCGCGGGCGGCCACACCCGGAACATCGTGTCGACGTGCGCCGGTGCCGCTGATGTTTCACGTGCCGCGTTCCACGTGGGATTAACCCGACGTGCGCGAGCACCGCGGCCACATACGCCGCCCGATCCTGCGTCTCTGTCTCGGTCATCTGTCCCTCCGACGCGCAGTGTAGGGCAGAAACCAGCACAATGCTGCAATTCGTAAACCGTGGCTCAGCACTTGTCTACAAGTGCTGCACAGCACTTGTCTACAACTGTCGTCTTCTGTAGACTAGGCGGTTGATGCCCAAACGTCCCACCGGAAAAGCCGACGATCAGCTTGTGATCATCAGTTGCCGGGCGCCGCGCCGCGTCCGGAAGCGGCTCGAGGCACTCGCGCGTGCTGCGCGTCGCAGTCAGTCGTCGTATTTGCGCTTGATCATCGAAGACGCGGTGCGCGAACCTGGCCGCGCCGTCACCGGACCGCCGGAATGACGCATCACTGCTCGGGCGATCTCTGGAAGTGTCAGTGCGTGTGCGGACGGATCATCTACGTCTGCGGCCACTGCCTACAGGCCGGACACGTCACGTCGTGCGGACAGTGCGACACACCGAAACCCCGTCGCCGACGGCGTCGCACGACGCGTCGCCGTCTCACAGGAAGGACACACTGAATGACTGCCTTGGCGAACCCATCCATCGCCGCGCTGAGTGAAGAAATTGATCGCCGTCAGCAGGAACTCGATGCCCTACGGCACGCGCTGACCGTGCTGCAGTCGGACCAGGCGCCGAAGATTCAAGTCGTGATGAGCAACGGCGAGGCGGTCGCTATCACGCATATGTTCGACGCGCGGCCGACCGTGAACGGCGTGCCGATCGGCGAGCCGCCGGCGATTCCGACGAACGGCAACGGGCACGGTCCCGTGCTGAAGACGGGCCGCGTGTTTACAAAGCATGTGCTCGAGCACTTCGATCGCCACACGCCGTATTCCCTCGAGGACATCGCGCGCCGAATCGGCATTCAGCGGATCCGCGTCGGCATCGGCGCGCTGACGCGCTACGGCTATGTGAAAAAGAGCGGCGACGGCTATCTGCGCACAGCGAAACGGTTCACGCTCTGAAGATCCGCAGCGCGGTCTTCGGTCCCTGGCGGCACTGCGGCGGGTGCGGCCGACCGAAACCGAAAATCATCAGGGAAACGTGGGACGCCTATGATGAGGTCGTCGTCGGCATGCAACGGTGTCGCTGGTGCCGCGATGAACATCTGTTCTCGCGGCGCCTGACGGTCGCCGAGTCGAAGGTTGTGCAGCATCACCTGAAACCGATCCGACGGAGCAGTCGATGAGCGCGTGGTTTGAGTCACAACGGATCGCCTTCATCGCCGAAATGCTGCACATCTATGGCTTCATCAACCGCGAGCACCTGATGAAGAAATTCGGCATCTCCATGCCGCAGGCGTCGAAGGATCTGCAGCGGTATCAGCGGCATTCGTCCGGCAGCATGCGCTACAACCCCTCGGCGAAACGCTACGAGGCCACATGATTACGGAAAAAAAGGAATCGCATCCGCTCGCCTGGCCGGGCGACTGGCCGCGCACCCGACCGCAGGATCAGCGGGCGATGAACGCCTGGAAACGCACGGCGACGCAGTATCGCGACCAGCTCGCCGACGAACTCGGGCGCATGAAGGCGCGATCGTTCGTCATCTCGAGCAATGTGCCGCTCAACGCGCGCGGCGCGATGACGGTCGGCCTCGAGCCGCGCGACGTCGGCGTCGCCGTCTACTTCTCGCGCCCGCGCGATGACGACTTCACCTGGCAGGACGCGCTCGGGATCAAGGATCCGTATCCGACCGAGGATCAGATCACCGACGCATTCAAGCGGCTCGCGCAAGTGCATCATCCGGATCGCGGCGGCGACATCGAATTGTTCCGCGCCGCGACGCGGCATCGCGACAACGCGCTGCGCTGGCTGCGGCAGACGTCGGGCCAGCAGTTCGATTACGTGATCGCCTGCGATCAGTTCAGCCAGGTGCGCTGGAACATGGCGGCGATCGGCCTGACCATCAAAGCGATCCGGCAGATCGAGCGCTGCGGCACGACGAGCCTGCTCGAGCGCGCGTTCAAAGGCTTCGCGGCCCTGCCCGAGCACGTCGCCGCGGTTGGTGCACAATGACCCGCTACCTAGAGGGTCGGATCGAGCCGGAAAGTGACGAGCCGGACGTCATCACGTCGCTGCAGCGGGAGAATCGCGAGCTGCGGCAGCAACTGGCCATCGCCAACCAGGAAGTCAAACGCGCGCGAGCGGAGGCCGACGAGGCGGTGTCAGCCCTTCGTCCCCTGCAGCGGCAACTAACGCCGCTCTACAAGGCGCTGCAGGGCATCTTCGGCGAGATCGAGCGCGTGGCGGGCTCGGACAGCGACGAGAGTGCCGGCGGCAGCGGCAGGAGCATCGATCCGCGCGTGCTGGCGGTCTGGCAAGTCTGGAAGGATCGGCTCGGCGGCACGGTCGCGAAGGGCATCGACGCGTTGCTCACGCATCGCGAGCTGGACACGACGCAACTCGCGATTGCCGCCGGCGTCGATCGCAGCACGGTGACGCGGACGATCATCTACCGACTGAATCAGGCGAAGCTGATCAACAAAAGCGGCGGGCGCTACTCGCTGAAGCAACTCTGATGGCACGCGTGCGCGGCCGATTCGACATCGTCGTGCCATTCGATGACGGCGCGTATGTCCGCTTCACGTCGCACAAAGAGCGGTCGCTGTCAGTCGAGGAAATTCTCGCGCGGTTGCGCGAATATGCGACCTACATCGAGAACGGGCTGCAGGCGGAAAAGAAAGCGCTGGAGAACAAGCCGTGAGAGGCGATCCGCCGACACATTGCCCGTTCTGCGGCGCCGTGATCGACGTGGTCCGTCACATCATGAGTAATATGTTTGAGATCTTCTGCGCGGCCTGCGAGCGATCGGCCGTGATTCTGATCGACGACCACGAAAGGATACGAACGCCATGACGACACATCCTGGCCGCGCGCATATTGAAGCGCTGCGCGCACTGCCGGCGCCGCAACAGCGCTCGGCGCTCGAGCATCTCGTCGATCTGGTGCCGTTCGACGTGCTGTGGCACGCCGTGCTGAACTACGCGAAGGCAAATCCGGCCGTCGTTCAGGTGCTGGCGCAGCAGAGCGCCGAGGCCGTGCTGACGATCATCGTCCGCGCGATCGGGAAGACGCAGAATCCGGTGTGCACCTACATCGACACGCATCCGGACGCGCAGCAGGCGATCACGCAGCAGCTCTTTGAGATCATTCAGACGCTGATCATGACGGCGATCGACGATGCGCTCGTCTGACCATGCCGCCCGTGTTTCCGTGGTATCGGGTTCGGTTCGGCACGATCCGATTCATCTGTAAGGCCCGACGCATTGGCACCGATGAAGTGATCGGGTTCGGATTCTTCCTCATCTGCAAGTGGTATGTGATTCGGTTCTACCTGCTGCCACTTCGCGAGCGTGCGGTCACGTGTTGGCCACGTGAGCGGTGGTATGGAACGCTTTGAAATGCCTGCGACAGACCTAGACACGATGCGCGCGGAACTTCGCCGCTTATGTCTGGCCGTCCATATGGGCGAGGCCACGCTCGCGGAACTCGGCGGCTATGTGGGGATCCACATCGATGCGATTTGTAATGCTTTAGTGCAAGCGAAGGTCGCCGCGACCAGGCACGCCGCCGAAACAGTAGCTGATGACGATGAGCACCATCAGCAGCACGATCAGCGCGTAGATCACGCCGGCATACGGCGCAAATCCCGCCCACGCAGGTAGCGCGAGCAGCGCGCGCACAACTCCCATCACAGCCGCCGCGATGATGAGCGCGATGATGAGGCAGATCAGCAGTCCAATCATTTCGTTCCTCCCCTAAATCGAGCGTTCGCTGCCGTTCGCCGACGATCTGCAAGACGGACGCGGCGACCTTTGCACGCTTCCCATCGACGGTCGTGTGCATTGGCGCGGCGATCCGCAGGACCGACGCGGCGCTCGACACCATCCCAGGCCGGCGGCGCGGGATCCGACGATGCAGCACCGACGACAAAGCCTTCAAGCGACGTTGACCTGAACGGTTTGCCCGCACTCATCTGGAGATACTCCGAAAACGTGCTAGTCTGAAAATGTGATAGTCCGAAAAGGAATTATCCGAAAGTAATGAAGTGCGAAAATGGCAAGTCAGAAAATCGGAAGGTTCAGATATGCAGAGCGCAACCACAAACGAAGAGAAACTGTCAAGCGGAAAAACGAACAGGCCGACCGGGCGGCGAACGGGCCGGCTGAAACGGTCGAGAGCCGGGGACCGCGAGAGCCAGGTTGACGAGAACCGCGACACCATGATATTTACAGGCT
>Ga0247662_1000006_pt1 | contig 50692 bp, 71 predicted proteins | sample CNK03_metaG_FD_190127 | JGI IMG/M metagenome (GOLD analysis project Ga0247662, IMG submission 190127) | Soil microbial communities from Purdue University Martell Research Forest, Indiana, United States - CNK03 | ecosystem: Environmental > Terrestrial > Soil > Temperate forest > Bulk soil... | reverse complement strand
GAACAACGCGCCACCGTCATCAAGAAGCATGTGGCACTGCGTAATCGTGCCATCGCTTACTCCGTGCTGATGCACGAAAACAAGCAACTCAAGGCCATGCTGGCCGAGAAGGAAGAGGCACTTAAAGCCTACGGCGATTCAGCGCCAACCGATGGGGAAGGCAAAGGCAAACAAGCCTCAGCCAACAACGATATTACTATCGACGGAGTAGCAGCCATGCTTAGTAAGATGGGTCGCTGACCATTTTGGTTGTTGACATAGATCCCCGCAGCTTCTATTAGCTCGACTATCCGCTTAATAAGCGGGTTCGCCGGTTCATCCTCGGCATAAAAGGATCGCAAGCCTCCGGCTTCAACGCACGTTCCCATGAACTTTTGCATTTTGAAGCTATGGCTATTTTATCTTGCGACCAATTTACCAATTTCTTGGTAGACCAACAGCCGGTCTACGACAAACTGATCCTCTCCGACATCCGGCCCACCGATTCCTGGGTGCTTAACGTTAAGACGGGCACTTTCGATGCCTATTCTGGCGTTGAACATACCCTGGACCGGTTCCGGCACGTCTTCCCCAATACCACCAAGGTCTGGAATCGGACCGAGTACGCCTCCTGCGTGGGCACGCCTTGCGATAAGACCGAGCATTGCATCGGCTGGGGCGCGACGCGCATCACTTATTTCCTGGAGGAACAAAGTTGGGCCACGCCGCTCCTTTGCTTTGACCAGATGATGCATGTGACGAAGGCCCAGGAGCATTTCCGCCAGATCATTTCCGACATCCTGCGGCCAGCGACGACCGACATCATGTCCAATTTCCTGCGCAAGCGGGCGTTGGACCATGCCGATAAGAAGTTCATCGCCAATCGGGCGATGACTCTATTCACGTTCAATTGGACGGTGGTTGGTGACGAGGAAATCTTTTTCGACACGTCAGCCGATCCGACGACGGTCTTTAAGCTCGTCCCGCAGATGCTTCAGGTGAGGTTTGAGCCGCTCATGCGCCGTGGTTACGGCGGCAAGAACCCATTCAAGGAAACTGCGCCGTATATCGAACTAGTCACCGACATCGCCACCGCCTGGGAATTGGACAAGTTGGGTGGCCAATGCGGCGGGGGCGGCGGGTCGTGCCCGACTATCGCCGGGAACTGGCGTTTCACCGAATGGTCCAGCGCCAACGCTTTCTGGCGTTACGGCTTCTCCGGCCAGATCGGTAATTACCTCGTTCGCACCGACCCGATGGGATTGCGGTTCAATTTCGTGGCTGACCGTGGCGCGGGCGCGGCTCCCAATCGTTACCGCTATCAGGTCGTCCTTCCCTATGTCAATCAGGTAACCAGTGGCGCGGGTGGCGACCCGGGCCTGGGCAGCGTTGAAAACCCGGACTTCGACAAGGCGCAATTCGCCATCACCTACATCTGGCATAAGATGGGCCTGGAAGCTCTCGTAGCCGACGCTACGCCAGTTAATCCCGAGATGCCATTCAGCAGCCGCAACTTCGGCGGGAAATGGCAGTTCGTCATGGATAACCTCGGTGAAGACGTAAACGGCTGCGTCATCGAGAACAAACGCCGCAACAAGGGCATGTTCATCGCGGACTTCAAGCTGGCCATTCGCCCGCTCTACACAGAGTTCATCAACGTGTTCCTGCATCGCCGCGAACCCTTCTGTGTGCCGGAAATAAGCAATTGCAGTGATGATCCTGGTTATCCGACTCAGGATTACGATTCTTGCAACACTCCCTGCACGCCGGAAATCACCTAACCGGTGGTAGTCACACAATGGGTGCCATCAATCCGGGGTTGGCTTGGTGGCACCCTCTTTAACCCGCATAACTTATGGCCAGCGACTACATGGATCAGCAGGACGAAGGCTCCCAGGATAACTCCAACATGGACATGGAGAACGATAGTACGCCAGAGGAAAAAATGGGGTTGGTGCCACTGTCCTTCTTCAACAAGGATGTTAAACCCGGAGACAAGGAAACGGTGGAGGTTACGGCCATCAAGGACGGAGAAGCCGTAATCAAGTGCGTTTACGGCGACAATAAGGATGACGAAGGGCCAAGCGACCAGGGAGACACAGGCGAGTCCAGCGAGCCTTCCGAAACGGAAGACTCCATGATGACCTAGTTATGAAAGCCTCATAACTATGGCCTGCGATCCAAATCAGTTGCTGGAGGATAGCAAATGCTTTTCCTGCAAGTACGACTCCCTTGGTGGACTCTACGCGGCTGTCGAGATTCTGCTTCTGTGCGCCATCCGTGACGGGGAAGACCTTCCCTGTGACCCCGATTACCTAGCCAAACAGGCTAGTTGCATCCTGGGCTGCATCCCGCCTGGGGCCATGCAGGCGGTTAAAATCAAAATCCTTTGCGACATCCTAGATGGCCTGTGACCCAAACACATTACTGGAAGATGCCAAATGCATTATGTACTGCGTGGATCGAGGATCCAATATGCCTATTATCTTGAGCCTACTGTGTTCCATCATGGACAATGGTGGTCTTACCGGGTCCACGTTCTACATCCTGACTGAGTTAGGAGAGATCATAGACAGCGAGGCAGCGGATAAATTGCGCCAAGAATGAGAATTACGTTAAACTGGCTCGGTGAGAGACTTGGATACGCTCCATCCCTGTACATCGAGTCTCGACCTAATGGTGTTCGACGAAATTCCAGTAGCCTCGGCCCATTCAGCCGCAGTTTTGGTCTTCCCATTAAAAGTGATCAGCCTACTCGTGCGCCGATTCCTAGCCTGATCGGTTCTTGTTCCCCATCGGCAATTGGACGGCTCGTAATTGCCGTCATTGTTAATGCGCTCAATGCAGTGTTTTGGAGACGGACGTGGCCCCATGTCCTTGATAAAATTTTCAAATCGCCTCCATCGCGCACAAACCTTTATGCCGCGTCCGCCGTAATTTTTGAAACTGGGATTCCTGTCGCATCGGCATCTTGTGTTGAGAAGGCCCCAAATTCTGTGTTCTGCCGTTCCGGTCAATCCGTGTGTAATCGAAGCCTTCCCCCTGATGCACCCGCAACTGACGCAATCCCCATTCCTAAGCCACTTTCCGCCGTACACAACAGTTTCCCCGCAATCGCATCTGCAAATCCATTGAGCACGGCCCTCCTGCGTCCGTTCGGGATGCAACCGCAAAACGGTGAGACTTCCAAATCTTTTGCCCGTTATATCCTTAAAGGCGTAATTCATGGCGCGAAGGATATGAGTGCGTTACCGGAAACGTCAACATTTAATCCTGGAGGTATTTACGGCTGACAAAAAAATCACGCAGCTTCCCAGCGCCGCAGCCGTAACGGCCGATGATCTTTTCGCCGTTGTCGATGATCCGAGTGGTGCGCCCATCACTAAGAAGGCCACGGCCGCTCAATTGCGCAAGTTCATCGGATGCCAACTTTATCAAGGTCGCGCCCCGGCCGCGCCCGATGATCCCACGTTGCCCGCCCTGGATTATCCAGTTGGTGGCGGCAACCTCCTTCAGTGGAACATAGGTACGGGTGCATGGATCTGATTATTCATGGCCACATGCACCACCAACGAGCTAATGCAAGCAGCGGCCTCGATGAGCAATCTGAGTCCTGGCCAACTCGAACTGATCAAGACGGTGTTGCTCTGCCGAATCCTGCACATACAAAACCCCATGGCTAGTTGCAATGTTCAGGATTTACTCGATGACTCCAGCTGTTTTGCCTGCCTGTTCCCCTTCCAGTTGTCCGTCATTCAGACCCAGTTGCTTTGCGAAATTCTCCATGCAGGCGGCGGAAGCGGAAACAGTTGCCTAATGTGCGGGGATGCGGACCCTGTGGCCGCTCCCAATTGTGAGTGCGCTCTGTACTACAACCGGAGCACGTCCAGCTTCTGGTACTGGGACGATAACCTGAGTCTTTGGGCAATGTTGATCGGTGGAATATGAAAATCCCTGATAAATATGCCTTTTGGCGTTGGCCGGCTAAGATTAGGTCCCTCTCAGCTGAGCTTGAACAGTTGAAGAGGGAACATGCACGGGTGTTGGCTGGCCAATCCAAACTCCTAGAATGGGTCAGGGTCACGCACCGACTGACTTCTCCTGCTCAGGGCATTCGGGCACTGTTACAGAATGGAAAGCGGTTGGTGCCTGTCCTAGTACTTTTACTAGGGCTACAGGCAATCTGGGCACAACCCGCCCCGCCCGTCCTTCGCTCCCCACTCACGACCAACTCGCATTTCGGACCTACTCCGACTGAGGGTCAGGTTCCGATCTGGAATGCGACAGTGAAAAAGTGGTCCAACAATGTCGTTGCAGGAGGAGCTTCCACGCCCCACACCTGGACCAACGATAACGGCACTCTCAAGCCTATCGCTTTCCCGACTAACATCCTGCTCCGGGTCAACGTGCCTGACGACGGGGTAGGAACGAACTTTTACTTCGATTCCCGGGTGAACCGGACCAATGCAGCGAGCAAACTGTTCGAAATCTACAATGGCGGCAGTAATGCGCTCACGATTGGGCCAGACGGCGGATTGTTCTCGGGTAAAGGCAATACTGGACCATTTCCGGGAGGGGTGCTCTATGGGATATTTGACACGGCACTGGGCGAAACCAATCAACAGGAGATTTTCACGCTGAGCGGCAATAGTGTGGTGGGCTATAGCGGAGCCTCGGATCTGATCATCGACACCAATTACGGTGCGCTGATTCTTTTCGCCAACAAGGAAGGCGGGGTGAAATTCACCCGATTCTCCGTTCAGGCCGGCGCGGGCGATAATCCGCAGGACTTTAACAGCTTTACCATGCAGGCGTTGGTGGACGGGGCGACCTACATGCAAATGGACCCCAATTTCAGTCTGCTTACCCGGACCAATTATCTGTTTAGCAGCAGCATTCGCATCACCAATACCGACATGCTTTTATCGCTTCAAAACAGCAACTTCCCTGTGTTGGAAGTAGACGGAGTGGGCGACCTCAGGCTGATCAAGAAGATCCCCTATCTGTGGCCTAGCAGCCAAGGCGCAGCCGGAACGGCGCTAACGAATAACGGTTCTGGCGCTCTTGGGTGGTGGCCGGTTTCGGCTGGCTCAGGCTCGGCGGGCCTGACGACCAACGCCAATCAGTTTCTCGGAGTTCCGCTCTCGATCAAGGACGGTGCGTTCCTCACTAACATCAACGTCCAATCGAGCCTAGAAGTGTCCAACGGCTGGATTTACGCTTCAGGCCCAGTCACCAATGGCACGCAACTGAACCTGCCACACCTGACAGTGTCGCGGTCAGCCGTGATCAATGCCGAGGGAGACGTGACCAATTCCAGTGCTGACTCCAACTGGAGCCTTTATCCCACGAATGTTTGGAATGACCGTCAGTTCGGTTCCCAAAACCTGACCAACTGGTCGAATATACCCACTGGCGCGATGGCCAATGTGGTCTCCACCACTTTCCTGACGAACTGGGCCAACGCCATAAGCAATCTGGCGGAAACCAAGCAACTTGGTTCAGCCAATCTCACCAATTGGTCCAACATCCCAACTGGCGCAATGGCGAACGTGGTTGCGGTTGATTATCTCACAAACTGGGCCAACTCCATCAGCAACCTCGCCCAGACCAAGCAATTCGGCTCTGCCAGCCTTACTAACTGGTCGAACATCCCCACCGGGGTAATGGCCAATGTCGTTTCCACGACATTTCTGACCAATTGGGCTAATGCGATCAGCAACTTAGCAGAAACTAAGCAATTCGGATCGGCTGTCCTGACGAATCTGGTGGCTACTGTTGGAAAGAACGTCACCAACTTCGTTTCCCTGAGCACTACCAACGCGACCAGTAAACCTCTGACCAACAGTTATACGGCTGGCACCCTGACCATGTTCGGAATCGAACAGGGCAGCGGTCACTCCATTACGATGAATGCTTCCAACATCGTAAGTGCGAATGATTGGGCGCAAACAGCCAGCACCACCAACGTCGTTGGAGTCTCGAACTGGGTTAATTCCGTTTCCAATTACGTAACGGCAGCCACTAACTCCGCGTCGGTTACCAACTGGATCGTATTTCGACAACCAGCCAGCCTGTTCCTGACCAACCTCTCAGGCACAGGCGCAATCACTAACCTTTTCACGCTATCTCTTTCCAACGCCACCATGAAACCCCTTGTGGTTGGAGTGGGGACAGCGGCCGGCGCAACCAACACTACTGGCGAGATTCGTGGACTAGAGGCGGGTGCAAACATCACGCTTACTCCGAACGGAAGCAATTACGTGATTGCGGCTTCCATTGCAGGAGGGGTGACATTTGCCGACTTGTTATGGACCAATGATCCATCTGGTAGAATTCATCCTGTCACATGGACTAACCGCCTTGAGATGCAACGACCGATAACCATTGGAACAAATCAGAACGACACGATTATTGGGGCGTCGTTGAGCACAAATGATTTCTTCGTCGCTTATAGGTCGATAACCAATGGTGAACAATACCTCCCTAGATTCGAGTTCGGGGCCTTCAGTAATGGCGCTAAATCTTCCATAGTCGGTTACATCGACGACGGATTTTCGGGACTCACCCTAAACAGCAAGCTCGATGGTGGATCCCAATTCGGGGGAGAAATTCGCATGTTGGCTGACGCAAGACACATTGCTGGCATGACATTCGTCATCACGTCTACAAACAATTTTGTGCCGTTTTCCAGTATCGGAAATGCCACCACGATAAATAATATCGGTTACGTGTTCCCTCCGGTTCAGGGCGCAGCTGGGACTGTGCTCACAAACAGCGGATCGGGTGCCTTGGGATGGTCGGCGCAACTACAACCGTCCAGCACGACGCTTACCAATCTCTCTGGCACTGGGGCGATCACGAATCTGTTCAGCCAAACGCTTTCCAACGCCACCATTAAGCCTCTCGTAGTCGGGGTTGGGAACGCGGCGGGAGCGACCAACACAACGGGAGAAATCAGGGGGCTAGAGGCGGGGGCCAACGTCACCCTTACGCCAAATGGGAGCAATTACGTGATTGCTGCCAGCGTGACTGGAGGCTCGGTGAGCTTTTCGGATTTGGTGTGGACAAATAAATTAGGAACCCTCTATCCGGTCGCTTACCCAACAAACATTGTCCTGAATCCAACTAATGATGGTTCCACTGGTCTGGAAGTGTACACAACCAACTTTCTGTTTCAAACGGATCATTACAGGAGCGGCGGTACTAACACGTTGTTTGCTGTCTTCAACGGAGGACGCAGCGCCATGGTTGTCGGAGATCAAGGCATGATGCTTGGCTCGACCAATTACATTCTAGTTCCGCAAATGTCGATTGATGCGGCATATGACGTAGCTTTCGGAGATTATCAGAATAAACTAATCAGTTTGCAGATGTATAACGGTGTTGCTGGTAATCTCTGCACTTCAGAACTAGATGTCAGCACAAACTATGGCGGGCTAAACCTTACTGCTAATAATGATGGAACCGGAAACACCCTGTTCTCAATGAGAGTAGGTAATGATTCGGCTAATTGGGAGAAGTTTGTGGCGTCGTTATTGATTCAGAATAGGGGAGGAACCCTCATCACGCCTTTCTTGATTGATCCCGGTTTTCACACTAGTCCAACCGGCTATGTTTTTGGAACTACGTATCGAACGACGAATACGCAAATGATAATGAGTCTCCAGAACAGCAATTTCCCGGTATTCGCAGTTGATGGGGTGGGCGACCTCCGAACACTGAAAAAAATCGCCTACAAGTGGCCTAGTTCTCAAGGCTCGGCCCAAACCATGCTCACCAACGACGGCTCGGGCAATCTTGGTTGGGGAACAGGTCCTGTGCTGACGACTAACGGAAATCAGTTCCTAGGTGCTCCTTTATCCATCAAGGATGGAGCCCTGCTAACCAATATAGTGGTTTATCCAACCGGAAACGGAACAGCCCCAGCGTTGACTGTGACCAACGTTCCCGGAATGGGCACAAACAGTTTCCAGGTGCTCAACACCAATGGTGTGCCTGTCATCTTCGCATTGACCAATAACGGAATCACACTTGTGGCCAGCAACGTAGCCTTCATGGGGACGCAGACCAACACTTCGAGCTTAAACATTCTGGGTGGCGTCACTAACTGGGCAGCGGTGGAAACCAGGGGAAATGCCACTAACGCAGGGTGGCTGGCCATTGCGGGCGGGTTCACCAATATCGGCGGGTCGTTGCTGACCGGGAGCGTCACGAATGGTGGGCGAGTAGACACAGCTGGTGGAGCGACCAACTGGATTGGAGCCGAGACCAAAGGCACGCTCTATGCCAGCAGCAACCTGCTGGTGAAAGCGGGTCAGGGTACGAGCAACGCCTGGGTAGGTGGGAGAATTTTTATTGATGCATCAACGGCCACAACAAACCATAGCGGGACGGCAGCTTACACGAATCTGTTCACTTACACCGTTCCCGGTAATACCCTCACCAACACTGGAGATGAATTGGAGTTTTATTTGTCGGGCCAATTTAAGTTTGCAACCACTACGACCAACGGATTCAAAGCTATCTATGGCACAGCAACCATATTCGATACCGGGCTTATTACGGCCTCGAATTGCCCGTGGGCGGTGACCATACGAATGACTCGTACAGGCAATTCTTCTCAGCGAGTAGAGAGTAAGGTCCTATGGAACGTTAGCGGTGCTGTTAACTCCGCTGGAAATGGGCCCCTTTCATGTTACGCAACGAATATGCCGTTCGCTCAAAATAATGGTATCACCAACATTTTCGTATTCCAGGGAGAATCACGGATTGCGGCAGTCATCACCAACGATTACCGGGCAATAACCTACACTCCTGGGCTTAACTGAGACATCTATGAAACGATTACTGCTTGTCCTGTTTGCGCTCCTGATGGCCATTGGGGCTTTCGCCGCCAACCCTCCCTACACGGCATTCATCGGCACCAACGGCATCCTCATAAGGTCGAATGTGGGTATCGGTAAAATCCTCGTGGACGGCGGCGGCATAACCAACGGGTCCAGCCCGGTCTTTGTCACGACCAATCTGTTTGTGGTGAACAACACCTACACGAGCAATCTGTTCACGACCAACATTTTCGTGAACCAGACACTGGTCACGTCCAACGTCTTTACGACCAATCTTACGGTTCAGAGCATCACCGTCTTCCAGACCCTGTTCGCCATCAGCAACATTTTCGTGAGCAACATTTACGTAACGAACATCGTGGTAAACAACATCAACGTGAATAGCAATCTGTTCGTGACCAACGCCTTCTTCTCCGGCATCACGACCAATAGCGGCACAATTTCAAGTCGAGTGCTGATCCTTCCCACTACAGCGGGACTGGGCTGGTTCAACGGCACCAATCAATGGTACAGCACCAACCTCACAGCGAACGTGGCGGTCCTCCTGACCAACCTCGTGGAAGGCGCTGACTATTATCTTCAAGTCAGCAACCCAGCCTCGTTTGCTGTCACGTTCACGTCAATAGGGGCAGATAGTTGGATAGAGCATCCTTACGTAGCCGGCACAGCTGTCACCAACGGCATCACCTTGTTCAAATTCCAGCGGTGGGGCACCAAAACCAACGCTTTCGAGGTTAAACGCAGCCTGACTCTCACCAACGACGATGGCAGCATCACATTTTTGACCAACCAGGACACCCTCGTTATTCGCGCTGCGCCCGGTGGAATAACCTTCGGGGACTTGGTTTGGACCAACGACAATAATGACATCACGGTCATTTCCACCATCACAACCAACATCCACTTCTCACTCGACGGCAGCATGCACGTCGGACCGGAGATAACGAATGGTGTGTTTATTGATGTGTCCGATCCGTCGCTGAAATCAATAAACGTGGATCGTCCAAACGCAAACTCCACGCTTCAAGCTGACGACAATGGATTTGCCATGGCGGGAGCCGTGAATGCCGCCGAAGGCGGGTCCACCCGATTTGATGTATTCGGAATAGGCGACACCGGAGGCGGGCTTTCAACTGTGGAGTTAGCCCTTCAAATTGCCAATAGGTACGTCGTGCTTCTTGACCCAACTTATTCCGTTGGCCCCACCTCTTACCTTTTTAGCAGCGCCTACGGCGTCACCAACACTGACACATTGCTCTCCTTGCAGAACTCGAATACGCCAATGTTTGAGGTCAACGGGATTGGCGACCTAAAGCTCCTGAAGCGTGTCGCGTATTCTTGGCCTAGCGCCCAAGGTGCTGCTCAGACTGTTCTGACCAACGACGGCGCAGGCAATCTGGGCTGGGGTGTTGTGACAGCAACGGGTGGAGCTGGCAGTCAGATTTGGACTAACGACGGGAAATTCTTTTATCCAAGTGGAACCATTGTAAGCAACACTGCTCAAATTATAATCGCAACCAACAACGGTGGCATCGAAATAGGCAGCAACACCGCTACACTTTTTCAGCCGATTATAACTTCATTCGGTGGGGTTCTTTACTCGGCAGTTGATACGGATACAGGAGCCAATGATCTCAGAGAGATAGTGTTGTTATCGACTGCCAGTGGAACAAACACTGCATTCGGGGCTTTCAAAGTCTCTCAAACTGACGGGTCCATACTGGATCTAGATTGGAATGGTGGCGGAGGAAATCATAGTTATTGCCAACCTGTCGTAGATATTGACGGCCCTCATTTGACTGCTGTGAGGAGCAATCAAGTTGTGCTGTCATTTGAGCCACGGGGCACATTTGGGGCCATGCTGCTTTTAGACAATTTTCAAGACTCTCCAGATGCCTTCCTGATTCAAAGCAATGGCACAGCCATGTTTAAGGTGGACCCAGTTGGTGATCTCACTAGGATTCGCAGAATCACTTATTCATGGCCATCGGCACAAGGCGCAGCCGCAACAGTGCTTACGAACAACGGATCGGGTGTTTTAGGCTGGGGCACCGTCGCCGCCGTAAATCCGCTGGCTGGCACCACGAACATACTCAATCTATCGGTGCAAGCGGCCAAGCTTCCCGTCACCAATTACCCGGCCATTGATGCCGGATGGCAGGCTTGGGAAACCGTTTACGCTGAGACCAACGCCGAGGGCGCACGGGTCAACACGAGCGCCTCATGGCAGTTCATGGTTCCTCCTGACTACGCCACGAACACCCTCAAGCTCTTGATCAACTATTCGCTTTCCTCAACCAATGGCCCGAATACAAGCAATGTGGTTTTTGGAGCTTCGATTTTGCAGGTCAGAAGCGGTACGACCAACAATGTGCACACCAATCTATTCGGCTCGATTGTCAGGGGATCCAACAATTGGATCGCCAAGTACGACGGCACCAATATCGTGACCAATCTGGTCATTGACCTTGGTGTGAACTCTCTCTTAATGCCTCGCGATGTTGGCGTTCTCAAGCTGGAACGTTTCCCGACTGAAGACACCTATGGAGGGGCAGTCGCGGTGCACGGATTGCAACTTGAATACACACGCCCATGAAGAATTTACTGCTCTTGTTGATGCTGGTGCTGTCAGCGGTCCTTTCGCATGGGGCCACTCACACAACAATAAATCTAGCCGACAATAAGACTCCAATTGATCCCGGTGCGGCTAAAGCGACTGCGTTCTTAGCTCAAATAACAAATTCCAATCCTTTAACAATTGCTTGCTGGGTGAAGTACGATTGGACTGATGCTGGCGTTAATGGACAACTTGGGGGCGGGGCAAAGCAAGGATTGATATGCAAGGGGCGATTTGAACAATCTGGGGCCGATGGAAATCAGCAGTTCGGGCTTTCCTCGGTAAGCGAGAAAATAGGGTTTAGCTTTGCCAGCCCAAATGGCACCTATCAAATATGGAGAACGACCGCCGACACGGTTCAGACAAACACCTGGATGCACTTGGCTTGCAGTTACACCTACAATAACGGGGCGTCACTGGTGTTTTATATTAACGGAATCAACAAGGCTGGTTCTTGGACAACTGGGGATGGGAACGCTGTGGGACTTACGAATGCCACCACCTTTCATACCTTCATCTATCCTCAAAACGGAGGCTCGTCGTTCTTTGGTGGGGCCATGTCGGACTTAGCCATCTGGACCAATGCATTGACGGCTGGAGACATTGGCAAGTTGGCTTCGAGCAAGATGAAGTACATGCCGTTGCAGGTGAAGCCCGAGGCTCTTTTGTTCTATTGGCCCATGGACACCACTCCCATTTTGCCAGTTGTTAATGCCCAGAACGTGGACAGGGACAGGACACAGCGCCATTTCGATCTGGATATTGGCGGTTTGATGTGCGGAGAGCGCACCCTGAGCTATCAACCCAACGAATAGATGAAGACATTCCTAGCTCTGGCCTTCGCACTGGTCGCATGTTTATGCCGTGGCGCGACGATCACCGCAGTCGATACAAGTTGGGCCGCTGTCTCGAACGCAGTTAGAGTTGCCGTCTCTGGCGATACGGTGGTTGTGCCGGCTGGATCATCGAGTTGGATCACGAAGATCATAATCACCGGCAAGAAGCTGACCGTACTGGGAGCCGGGATTGGCCAGACGATTATCACCGATACCGGAGATGGCGCTTTCCAAGTGTTTTGTTCCCTGGCCAATCAGGTCCGAATCTCGGGATTTGAGTTTCGCGCTGGTGCCAACCACCATTCCTCTGGTCTTCTTGACATAGATGGACCATCTAATTTGGCAGGGGATCAGGTAGGCTATCGGGTTGACCGTTGTAAGTTGGTTATTGCCAGTGGGGACACACGCGGGATCGTCACAGTCAATGCATACGGCCTGATCGACCTCAACTATTTCGATGTAAGCTATGTCGGACAATCAATTCAGAGCATTGCCCCATTCGGAAGCATTGACGGATCGGATGGCGGATTTACCCCTTGGCGCAGACCCCTTAGATTAGGTTCCACCAACTGCACCTTCATCGAAAACAACACGTTTGCCTACACGGTTGGCATCGCCAATGTGGAAGATTGCATTGATGGCTACGGCGGTGCTCGGCTGACCATTCGTTCCAACTATTTCCTCAACTCGCATCCTGGGTTCCACGGCACAGACAGCGGTAACCGCAGGTCGGCACACAGCTTCGAGGTCTACTCCAATAACTATGTCAACAACTCGGCGTTTACCTATCGCACGCTTACGGTTCGTGGCGGGACTGGGGTTGTATTCCGAAATAGCTATGGAGGAACACAGCCAGTCGGCGGGGTTACCCTGATGTATTACCGGGCATCCACGACCCTGGATAACAGCTCTTGGCAAAGGTGCGACGGAACGGCTTGGGAACTTGGTTCGATAAATCTGAGTGCTGGTGCGAGCCGAGTCTGCTCAACGACGGGCGGCGTTCGTTTCTGTGGTTACGACAGGGAGACAATTGGAACTAGGGATCTGGTGTGCGTTGGAAGCACCTTCAACCGCCCATTCGACGGTCCGGGAACGTTTGGCAGGCCCGGCAGGGATCAGCCGGGAATCACAACGGGGCAGAACGAAAGCCCGATCTACGTTTGGAACAACGGAACCCACACCGCAGGTCCATTTGATGGCAACTTTCCGACCATAGGCAACAAGGGAATCGACTTCTGGATCATCGCTGGCCAACATTACAGCAATAATTTCGCACGGCCGGGCTATATCCCGCTTGGGAAACATCCGTTGACGCTTACCGATCCGCAGGTATCAGGCCCGCCGCCGTCTGGGTGGCAAAAGTTTCTGTTCGGAGCTGGGGCGAACCCGGTTATCTTACCGTAATGAGTGACGTATCAATGCGAGAATACCTGGAGACATTGATTGCCGCGCACCGCCGCGAACTCGATGTAAGAAGTGCAGCCACCGAGTCAGCCATCCTGTTGGCCCGGGAAGAGGTGGCGCGGCGATTGGGAGAACTCAACCAGTTGCGCAGTGAAGTCATCTCTGACCGGGAACAATTTGTGAGCAAACTACAATTCGAACCAATGATGCAGGAGCGTGACGCCTGGAGAAGCGACATGACCGATAAGTTAACCGCCATTAACGAGCGCATAACCAAAATCGAGACCCGGGGCAGCACTTGGACGCTGGCCATTGGCCTGTTCTTTGTCGTGCTCCAAATCGCCCTGATGTTTCTATTGCGCAAATAGGGCCAAACGCGCTACCAAGCCAATCTATGAAAACAAACATGCGGCTAACGGCCATGGTCGCCATGGCGTTCACGTTAATTCAAATTGCGCTTCAGTGCGCGGAGGATCCGAATCAACTGCCATCGGTTGACTGGGCGCAGGTCGCCCAAGTCCAGCCCAAGCCATGGATGATGACTACCCCCAAACCGGGTAATCAGGCCGCACCGGCTAAACCAGCCGCCCCGCCCAAAGAGAAGCCTGTTTCCTGGTGGACAGACTTCTCCATCAGCCCGTACGTAGCATGGCGGAATGTCGATTTTACCGGCAAACCCATCTTCGGCGCGGGGATAGGATTCGGTTACCAGATCAACCGCGCAGTAGGAGTTCATCTCTTAAACACGCTCTACGATGAACCTGACGTGCTTACTTACAACAGGCGCGGCAATGCATTTGTCCAAAAGCACGGCTGGACTTCAGGGACGGGCATTGATGAGACGGAACTTATGGGGCGAGCGGACCTAATTCAGCTTGGCGGCAAGGGCAATGACCGATTTGTTGGGTTTCTTCTTGGTTCCTACACTCATTCATGGGAACATGACGATGAAGCCATTGGAGCCGGGGCCGGATTCGACATTCGCATGTCCAAAAACTTCGCCCTCGAAATGAGTTACCGGGTCCGAGCATTTTTCAACGGTGGAGATGAAGGCTGCGGCATGGCTGGACTGCACTTTCAGTGGTAAATGAGAGTGTTGTTGCTTCTTGTAAGATTCGTGAAGACTGTCATAAACATTTTCAACGGGGGTTCCCCGATGAAAGAGAAGAAAAAGAAAAAACCAATCCGATTGATCGTGTTCGCAACCGGGCATGACGAACGGATACCGAAAGAACCACCAGATATGGAAGTTACACTAGCCAAGCCAATCAAGCCCGGGTTCCGACGCAGTTTCACAGTTGGAACCGACGAAGCCATCGACAAACAGCCGGACGGGACATTCGCCAAGAGCGAAACTCTCGAAGGCGATTCAACGGCACCAGTCATTCTGCCCGAATCCACCGCCACCCTGTTGACGGGTTGGATTTACGGGGATGGCTCTATCGGGGCCAAGAAGGCCCGCATTACGGTTGACGGCCACGTCGGAGATGGTGATGTGCCGATCACCCTCGACATCACTTATGAAGTCCAAAGCCCAGACGCCACCGCCTTCCAAAACTTCACCGAAGGTGCCGACGAAGCCATCCCCAGTTAAGCTTACAAGCTCACCTACGGTGCGAACCCTCACCATGGCTCCGGTCGTGGTGAGGCCACCTCATCAGCCAGCGCCACCAGTAGCTGCCCCGAAGGTTGCGGTTTCTCCGTTGCAGGCTGCGCGGCAGGCCCGAAGGCTTCGACGCTTGGAACGCCTCAAGAGGCGTAATTGAGCGTGTGACGCTTTTTCACGCGCTCCATCCGTTTGGCCAAGTCTAGTCGCCATCCATTGTCGGCCGTTGCGCCGACATTGGTTAGCTTGGCGATATGAAACCCACGTCGCCGGGCCCCTTCCACCCCGCAAGCCAGCGCGTCGAATAGGTCGGGTGACCGGCCGCTTTTAAGCTTCATCTTGTCCTTGGGCTCGATTTCGATCTTGTTGCCTCCGACAAAGCCCCATTCGCGCATCGAACCTTCCAAGAGGATGTCTTCGGTCATGCCCCGAAACTGGCCGCTTTGGATGGTGAGGGCCACCGAGTACCAAAGCTCGGTCACGAACTTCGAATAGTAGTCCTTGCACAGCACGCGAATGTTATCGGACACGTAGCGTTCGCTGGGTTTACCGCCAAACTCCACCGTGCCGACGTGGGCACTCCACAGACGCGCAAAGGCCCCGACTAAACTGCCTCGCCCGGTCGAATCAAAGAACACATCCTCAGGTTTGATGTGCCGCTGTTCGCACTGGGTCTTAACGAATAGGGCAATCTGGTCTTCGGGCAATTCAGGGCTGGTCGTGGTGACGGGCACGAGCATCGTGTCGATTACAGCCAAGATTTCCCGGTCATTGGGGTCTTTCCCAATCTGCAATTCCCCAAACACGCACCTGTCCCCGCCCACGCTGCCGTAGGCGGCATCCAGGAAGCCGATGCGGGTCCGCTCATCACTCTTCCAGATCGGCGCTTCCATGGCTCCGAATTTCAGGCACATGGCCCGGGTGATGACTCGGCGTAAGCCCTGCCCGCGAGGCATGCGGCCCTCGTTCATCATGGAGTACTGGATCGAATCCATCCCGTAGAAGGCCACGTCAGCCTCAATGGCTTCGCGGGTAATCAGGAACGGGTAAGGAACCGGAGCGTCCTTGGGAACGTCCATGTTGGGACAGTCAGAGCCCACCAACTGCACGCAGATCCCGTCTTTGAAACGAGTCGGCCAAGTCTTGGTCATTGGCGCTTGATCGATGCCACCATCCCAACCGCCCAGTTCCGCAGACGGCTCGCAAACGACCCCAAGTGCGTCGGTGGTCTCCTTCGGGTTTCCGAGCACAATGCACTTGAATCCTTTGTTCTTATTCAGATTGGAGATGGCATCAACGTAAGCCCGAGGCATGAAAGCGCCTTCGTCGGCAACAAGCAGGATATGCTTGTTCTTGATGCCGATAAATGAGGATAGGCCAACGTAACTCCCTCCCTTCTTGCACGCTACGCCGCACACGCCGTTTCTAAAATCTCGGCCCTCGCTGTCTATAGCACGGTCATCGGTGACGAGGCGTTGTCGGCTCTCAACCAGAATTCCCGGCAATCCATGCATGCGGCTCGTGGCCAGTTTGTGGGCCTTCTTCATTTCACCCCAGACACGCATTTCGAGCATCTCCCGCTCTGTCGAAGACACCAAGACGGTTGCGCAGTCGCTGTGTGAATAGTAGAAGATAAGGGCGAAATCGGATGCCTCGCGGGTTTTTCCAGCTGAGGCCGGGGCCATTACTCCAATAATTCGGTGGTCCAGGAAGTTTTTTAAGAGCAGATCATTCCACTTGTGCCACTCCTTTTCTGGCCAAAGGAGCTTCTGCGCCTCTTTATAGTGATAGAAATTGCCCATACCCGCGTATTCACCATTGGGCTTCTTCCACCTGCCGCCCGCCTGGATACAGGCGATGTGACACCAGAACATGGGCGTGAGCGGTTCGAAATCTGTGTTGAACAGGACTTGGCGTTGGGGATTGGGTCTTGCCATAAATGCTATTGGCATTGATAACTCATGCCAATGGCAACTGGCAATTCAGACCTCAGGCTCGTAGATGGTCAATTGTCGTTCGCTGGGGGAATCGACTCGGGGAAAATATCGACGATAGCCACCGATTCTTATCCCGAGGGGCTGAAGAGAAACCAATTGGCTTGGCTTACTAATGGGACTTGCCGTGGTGGTGGTATCACCCAAAGAACGGGCTGGAAACCGCTAGTGCAGAGCTTCCCTTGGCCTGGAGTGTTTCAAGGTGGTTACATGTACGAGCCGCCATTCGCCAATCCGTATCTCGTCCTCTCCATCGGTGGTCACCTCTACATCGTCAATGTAGACTCCGACAACTCAGTGCGTGATATCTCGGCTGACTTCGGGCAGTTCAATCCGCCCAATGAGGTGCAGGCGTTCTTCGTGCAAGCCGAGGAATTCCTAGTCGTTCAGGGTGGGGACTTCGTAACTAAGCCCCTGATCTGGGATGGCGTGACGCTTCGGCGCAGCAACGGCATTACGGGCAATCTTGCTGGGCCCAACATCAACGAGATTCCGCCTGCCGGCCCGATGGACTATTACATGGGCAGGCTCTGGTATGCCTTCGGCCGCGTCTACGCGGCGGGTGACATTGTGCAGGGTCTGAGCGGGACGGCAGCGTACAATTATCGGGACGCCGTGCTTAAAGTAACGGAATCTCCGTTATCGTTAGCGGGAGACGGCTTCATTGTGCCCGCGCAATCGGGCAACATCAGGGGACTAAGCCATACCGCTGAACTGGATACAGCCCTAGGGCAAGGCAGGCTTTATATCGGGACTAGGCGCGACGTGTTCCGCTGCAACGTTCCCGTTACGAGAACCGAATGGATCGGGGCTGGCGCGACTCTGGCTGGCCGAGGGCCGGACGCTAATCCGCTCCAGACGGTCGCCCAAATCAACTTCGGTTTCATCAACGACCGTTCGGTGGTCAGAGTCAATGGTGACCTATTCTACCAAGCCATGGACGGGGTACGTTCCTTGGCTTTGGCCACCCGCTTCTTTCAGCAATGGGGCAATGTCTCCATTAGCCGCAATGAGAACCGGGTCTTACGCTTTAACGACCGGAAGTTATTACGCTTCGCCAGTGGCATTGAATTCGATAATCGCCTCCTACAAACCTGCCTCCCAATTCAAACTCCGGTCGGAGTCGCCCACAAAGGACTCATGCCGCTGGATTTTGATCTGATTACGAGCCTGGAAGAGAAATACCCGCCCGCCTGGGAAGGCATGATTGAGGCGTTGGATGTCATGCAGTTGTTCGAGGGCGACTTCGGCGGGTTACAGCGGGGCTTTGCCACCATCGTAAGTAAACAGACCGGCTCCATTGATCTGTGGGAAATCACCACCCAAGACCGATTCGACCAGCAGGTGGACAATAACGGAAACCGGGTGACATGGTATCTGGAAAGCCCGTCCTATAATTGGGGTGATGCCTTTGCTCTGAAGCAACTGGATGGGATGGAGCTGTGGGTGGACAAATTGTTTGGTACGGTGGAGTTCGTGGTGGATTATCGCGTGGACCAGAATCCGTGCTGGGTCTTCTGGCATGCGTGGAAGGATTGCAGCGCCAAGGATTGCCGCGAAGACACCGAGCCAGTCAGTTGCCCGGAATATCCGATTCAACCTTACTGCGAATCGTTCCGGGCCACGATGGTTTTGCCCAAGCCTCCCGTGCGCTGTGAGAGCGGAAACAACCACCCAACCAACCAAGGATTCCAATTCCAAGTCCGCGTGACAATCAAGGGCTGGTGCCGAGTCCGGGGAATGATCCTCTACGCTCTGCCCCGGGAACAGGGACCATACGAAAGGATGCTCTGTTGATATGCCGATAATCGCTTGCAAAAATAAGATCGTCTGCGAGTGCAGTGATGATCCTGTGGCCAACCTTTCAGCCGAAGACGTCGATAAGGACCGCCACATTGGCATCTTCAATTTGATCATCCTCGACGATCTGCAAACGGCTTATCAGGCATTTGCCTGCAAGACCTATTGTTATTCGGAGACAAGTCAGGAGGAAGCCGACGATTGCGCACGACGCGCAGCCCTAGAATGTATTGGTGAGCTTCCGCCACCAGTCGGCACGTCGAATCCTCTGACACTTTTCTACAATTCAGCGGTGACCCAGACCGTGAGTTGTCCAGATGGATCAACCTTCAGCTGGACGATTGGAGCGGGACAATTCGTAGCGGCTAATCAAGCAACGGCCAATGCCATTGCGGCGAGCGTGGCCAAGAATCGAGCGGAGCAACATCGCATTTGCATTGTCAGCACTGGCCAAGGCGGCTGCCGGGATAACCGTTACAGATTTACGATTCAGGCCGTGGGCGGAACGGCGCTGTTCTTCCCCTATCTGAACGCACCGTTAAGTTTCATCGGCTGCGGTCATGGAGAGCCAGTCCATTACACTTGGATGGTTATCGTTGGCTCCTTGCCTCCAGGGCTGGAGTTGGACGAATGCACCGGGGTCATCTCTGGCATCCCGACGACTATTGGTAAGTACACATTCACCGTGCGGGCGACGGATGCAATCGGCTCCTTCCAGCAAAAGACACTCACGATTTGCATCATTCGGATTACGACTACCGATCCATTGCCAGATGCAACCAAAGACGATCATTATCTCGTCAACCTGACTGAAGTTCCGGGAGACGCAGAGACAGAGATTTGGACCATTGCCTATGGGAGTTTGCCAGCCGGGATGACTCTGTTTCCATCTGGAGTCCTAGAGGGTACACCAACCGAAACCGGAGATTTCACCATTGGAATCAGAGTAGCTGTCGGCACCTGTTGATATGGCTGCTATTTGCACAAAAGAATTTGCGCTGCATGTCGGACCAGCGGTGTCGCTAGTGGACTACTGGGACTTCGATGACGGCGCGACTCCGTTCATAGCCAAGCTGGATCCAGATGATAATTTTGCGGTTAGCTCAGGTGCTGTTGGTGCCGGTGCGGCGGGAATCCTTAACACCTGCATGCGGATGAGTGGCGTGCCACTTCTTGGGACGGCCAGCATTCAGACAACGGCCAATCCACTTATCAAGCCAACCCACGGATTCACTTGGACAACCTGGGTCAACTTCGCAACATACGGTGGAGGCAGCAGTATTGTATTCGAAATCCATTTCCTTAATGCCGCGAACGTGGAGGTAATCAACTTTCGCGCCGTCTTTCCTCTTGGCCCTCCTCCGGTATTTATGGTCATGCAGAAGAATAACGCCACGTTCTTCTCTCCGGGAGGCAGTTTCGGTACGGCCCTCTGGAATTTCATCCAGATCCAGTACAACGCCACGACCAAGAAGTTTGGATTCCAACGGGGTAATACCATCTTTGGACTGGGCGGTTTGCAGGAGAGCAGTCCTATCGCTGATGACCTATCTGCAATAACTAAAGGCTACCTCGTCTTGAAGTGCGTAAACGACGCTGGAGTAAGCCCGGATTGGCGTCAGGATGAGAGCGCGTTTTGGGCGAGGCTCTTGACCAACGCCGAGGTCATTCAACTCTTTGGCGGCGGGACACCACCCGCTTACCCCGCCATCCCACAATAACGATGCTTGTTAGTTTAACACCGAACCTTTATAGGAACGTTAATGAACCGCAATCGGCTTATTGATTTCAGACTCTCCCGAGGTCCGCAGTCGATTGGGTTATGCCAGGCTGACACGTTGGGCTGCGCTCAATTCGTGAATGCCGCCACGCAGCGATTGCTCCTGGCCCGCGAGGGTGGAGACACTGGATGGTGGGGAACTTGGGCGAGGATGGTGTTCAACGTGGACAAGGCTGACCCGTTCATCACGTTGCCAAGAGAGGTTGCTAGGTTGATCAATGTCGATATTTGCCGGAGCCCGGTCAATGTCCAGAATGAGTTTTACGAGTTCCTGAGCTTTGGCATTGGCTTGCAGGAATCCAAGACAGCCACGGGCAGATGCCGGAACAGGACGTGCGACTTGATGGAGGTGTACGACCGTGGCACTTATCCCAGTTTTATCGACCTGGACAAGAACCGAATCCTGCGAGCTTACATCACCGACAATCGCGATATTGGCGCACGCATTCTGGTTCAAGGCACCGACACCAGCGACAACCCAATCATTAGCCTCGATGGCACGGACGACATCTTGGGTGTGATACTGGACGGGACGATGCCGTTTGTGGATTCTCCAGTGCTGAATTCACTGACTGGAATCCAGAAAGGCGTAACGGCTGGGCCGGTGCGGTTCTACCAAGTGGATCCCAATACCTCGGTGCAGGAACTAATCCTGACCATGGAACCCAGCGAACAGGTTGCAGCGTATCGCCGCTACTTCTTGGGTGGTCTGCCGCGCAACTGCTGCGACCCAGGTAGCGACGTGACGAAGGTACAGGTTACGGCAATGGCCAAGTTGGAGTTCGTGCCGGTAAAGGTGGACACGGACTATCTGCTCATCGGCAACATGGAGGCGCTGATCGCTGAATGCGAGAGCGTGAGGTATTCAAGCATGGATTCTCCGACAGCCAAGCAGATGTCTCAGGAACGGCACGGGCAAGCGATTCGGCTGTTGCAGGGCGAGCTTGTGCATCAACTCGGGCGCGAGATGCCTGCCGTGTCATTCTCTCCGTTTGGTAGTGCCCACCTAAGGAATCAACTGATTGGGAGGTTACAATAGATGCCTCCAATATCTACGAGTTGTGATGTTAGAGACGGTTCCACCGCAAACGCGAAATTGACTTGCAAGTTGTTTTTGGGTCCAACTTCCAGTTGCGTAAAGCCTCCTAATTTCCCTAACCTGAGACTCAGTAAGTGTCGTCATGTGATGGCGTTCGCCCTTTGTTTTGCCCATGTGTCCTTTTTGGGCTGCGTCACGAGAATTATCGCTGAGGGTGCCAAGAAAAAGATGACTTGGATTGCAGCACTTTGGGTTATCGCATTTGTGGCAAACACACATCCCTTCGGGGCTTATGCCAAAACTGAATTCAAAAGCGACGCGATGTGCAGCCCTGAACTTGTGCTTTATCGTCAGCATTCCATAACCTTTTGTGGTAAGGCACCGCATCCAATTCCAGCATTCGTTCGGCTCTCGGATGTCCACCTTTGCCCAAAAACGACGTGCGCGAAGAATCGGATTATTAGAGTTTGCTTCGTGGACAGCGCGTGCGATTGCGGAACTCTCGGAAACAGTCATGCCGAATTATTGGATCAAGACCAGATGATTGGCACGTACAAAATCACTTAATCATGGCATCAGCAACACCATTTGGCGGTGGAAACCAAGCGAACTGGGCCAGGAATCTGGCAGGCTGGGCACCGATGCCAATCAACATCGGAGCGGTCGCGCCGGCACCGGGCCCAGCAGTCGGAGCAGGCGGCGGTGCTGGCGGTGGAGCAATCCCTGGAACTTACAATCCGGCTTCGGGGGGCATTCCCAACATTACGAGCCCCGGTGAATCGTTGGCCAACCTGATCGCCGCTATCTCGGGCAACTTGGGCAACTTGGGCCCGATTATCAGCGGCGTCACGGGTGCTGAGAACGCAGCCCTGCGCAATCAGTATCCTTCGAGCTACTTCGATACGCTCAATACGCTCATGGGCAATGTAGCCAATCGGGCTAAGGGCAACATTAGCGATCTATTACCGCAATTGGGGCAGGCAGCAGGCGAGTGGGGCATTGGCAGCGGCGTGGCGGGTGGACCGGCAGCCGCCAGCAAACTTGCTCGTGACGTGCTGGGCAGTTCCTACGCGGTGCAACAGCAGGCGTTACAGGATCAGGGCGCGATCCAGAATCTGATTCCCAAGGTGGCTCCCTACGACATTGGTAGGTTGATTCCTCAGTACAGTGACCAGCAATGGAACGATTTGATGAGGAAGATTTATGGGTCAGCGCCGATTCCTGAAGCGGCTTATGGCCGCGCCCGCGCTGATGCATTATCTGGGCTTAATCGCGGATTCAACGCTGGTGCTGGCTATAACTGGTTTAATCCGATGGCGCGGCCAGTTGCCGCCACGCTGGGCGGTCCAGCGCCTCCGCTGGGCTCCTCGGATTTCTTCAATAAGCGGGGCGGCGGTGGAGACTGGCTTGATTCGTTTGGAGTCCAACGGGGATTGCCAGCCAACGTTGGCGGGTTGCCTGGAGAGGGACCGCCACTGGCCGGTGGGCCCGGTTACTACGACAACTTGCAGAACCTGTGGGATTTCCCACTTGCCATGCCAGAGGATCTGAGTGGGCAGGACCAACAAGAGAATTTCATGTTTTAACTTATGGCCGGGCCCGTCGAAATACCTCCGTGGCTCAATGTAGATCCCACCGCTCCAGTGGGGCGGTTGCTGGAAGGCTATCGCAGCGGTCTAGCTGCCGCAGAAGCCCAGAACCAAGCGGCGGCTCGGGCACAACAGCAGGAACTGGCCGCGCAACAAGCGGCTGAACTTAACGCGTACCGGCAACAACAGCAGCAGGCTCTGGTTCAGCATTGGGAGCAGCAATTAAGGCTTCAGCAGGAAAAGGATCAACGCGCAGCGGCCGAAGCGGCCATTCAATCGCAGGCCATGAACGAACTGCAAAAGCGAACGGCTGCGGGAGAACCTTTCGAAAAGGTGTGGCCGGAACTAGCGCCCAGGGTTCTCTATCGCCATCCCCAGTCTATCGCCCAATCCATTCGTGCTGTAACACCACCCGAAGCGCCTCAACCCGGTTGGACGCCATCTGGGCAGGAATACATGGTGAACCCGCGCACTGGAGCCGTCAGTTATCCGCCGCAAAGCCTCGGTGTTCCTGGTGGACCGATTACTGCTAGACAGGTTCTGGACGAGCAGGGCAATCCGCTCGGGGCACGAGCTATCCCAGGAGCGAGGGGCGGCGTGCACATGCTCCCACGAGAGGGATTGTCACCAGAAGGCAAAGTCCGAGCCTTGGCGGCACGGCTCATGATCATCAGGGGACAAATAGAAGACGCAGCCCCAGAGGAAAAGCCGACCCTAAAGAAAGAGCGCGATGACATCATGGCTGAGCTGAAGAAAATGACCACAGGCCCGGCTGCGCCAGCCTCCGCATTCGCACCGTTGCCTGAAGCCACACCAGCAGAAGCCGAAGCCGCTGCCGCCAGCACTGAGGAAGAGTAATGGCTGTCCTGCCGATTTATCCGAGCACTTTGTCCGATGAGGATTATGCGTTCGAAGGGGACGCGACCCCTACCGTACCCATTGGACCGGAGCCTTTCGCTTCCATTGACCAAGCGAACGTGGCCGGGCCCGTTCTGGAAACGCCCGCCGATATAAGAAGGCTGGTTGCTCCAACGCCGATTAGGCCCGATCTATTTGCTCCGCTGCTTCCATTGGCAAAGACGCTTGGTGTCACGCCACAGACGGTGATGGACGCGATGGATTACCTAGCTGCCGCGTCCCCGGAATTGGGCCAAGAGGACGCTGAACGGTTGCTTTACGGCCCACAACGGCCACCAGACGTATTGGCCAAATCGGTTGCCGGAGCGCAACAGTCGCTTTTGCGCGGGGCCGAGAGCATGACGAGCGTTCCGATGCTGGCAACGCTGGGCTTAGCCGCTGCGCCAGCTGTGGTCGGAAAAATAGCGTCAGGTGTGATTACTGCCCAAATGGCTAGTCAAGCACCGGAAGCTATCGCGCAATTATCCGATGCGATTGATGCCAAGGATCCAGAGAAGATCGCTTCGGCTGTCACCGATCTAGCACAGTTGGCCACGTACGTTTACCATGGCGCTCGCCAGACGGTGGCACGCAGCCCTGTCGAAAGGATGCTGCCGAGAGCAACCGAGGCCCTCAAAGAGACAGGGCCAGCGGCAGTACAGCTGGAGGCACCGCCAGAGCCGACCGTTCCCACGCCACCACCTGAGCCCGCTCCAGTGGCCCCACCGCCCGAACCAGCACCGACTCCAGGGGCCGCGCCTAAAGGCATCGCTGCGTCCGTCCGTGGCCCAGAGGGCTTGGCTGGCGGTGAAGTAGGCGCGGTATCGTTGGAGCCGATCAAGGCACTGGTCACGAAGGCAACGCCGCACGTCGCGGAAGCGGTCGATTTCATTTCGGACATCCCTCAAAAACTGGGGGACGTTTCTGCGCAACTAGCTGGCAAGTCTGCGCCGATAACCAGCCGACGCGCAATTGGGTCAGGTGACGCCCTAGTCAGATACGCTTCGTCCAAGATCGCCGCGCCATTAGTGGCAAAGAGCATGGCGACCGAGGTGCTGGGCGAGCACTACAAAGACTACGATTTCGGCACTAAGCTCGGGGCGGTGCTGGTGGAAGACCGATTGCGCGGCATACAGGATGCACTCCAAAAGAGCGGCTCTTCCGATCTAGTCAACAGCATCATCGGAAAGGAAGGCTCTCCGTTCAAGACTGAAGCAGATTTTCAGGCTGCCTTGGCTGATCCCGAGATTCAAGCCGCCATTGCTCGGCACAAGGAAATTGTTCAGCCAGTTGCTAGGGCGGCCCACAAGGCGGCCGGGGGCACCTTCGCTGGACCCGGCCTCAACACCGGCGCGTTCGTCAATCTAAAGGCCATCTTCGAAGACGGAACGGGCAATCTAATCGGAGGCGGGGCATCGCGTGGTAATCTTACTAACCCGCTTCGTCGGCCTTCTCGCTTCAGCCAGAAAGCCACTGGATCGGCACAGAATTACGAACTGGATTACCGCACAATTGCCCAGCGCATGATCGAAGGGAACTTCGAAGAATCAGCCAAGCGCAAGATGTACGCTCAGTTGGTGAAAGACGGTTTGGGCCAGATTCTTGATCCGAACGAACCGCGCCCAGAGATTGGCGGCAAGCCTGCGGTCAAATTCCAAATCGAACGCAAGGGAGTTCCTGCTGGTGGCGGAAAGGCTCGGACCTACGTGAAGAATCTTTGGGTGCGGGCCGATATAGCCCAGGAAGTGCGCCAAGCCCTGAACGTAGATGGGCCGGTGCAAAAATCTGGCCTCGTGCTGGCGGCCAATCTGCTGAACAGAATCCAATTGGCAGGTCCAACCGATGCTGTTTGGCATACAGCCAACATGCTCGGATCGATTGCTGGCTCTCAGGGAGGCAAGGGCGTCCTTGTTGATGTGGCCAGGGCATTGCCCGGAGTTAACGTCGCCGATGCGATTGGTCGAGTGGTGGCTAGTTCCATCAGAGTCCTGCGAGACACGCCAGAGATACAAAAACAATTGGCTGAGATTGCTGACATTGGAGCATTGAGATCGGAGCGGGAAGCTTCCCGATTCGCTTTCAATCAGAAGCTGATCGGCATGGTGGATAAATCCGGGCGCTTAGTGCGGGACAATCTGTATAAGAATCTGGTCCAACGAGGACTGGTTGAAGATACGCCAGCCAATCGTCGTGAATGGATCAACCAGATGGGCCAATACAACGGTCGGCTGATGGGCCAGTTCCAGAGATTCTTTAAGGAAGCCGGGTTCTCTCCTTTTATTGTGGCTGGACGCAATTTCAACCGAATGGCCAGACGCCGACTTACCCTTGATCCTGGAATTGAAGCATCCAGCCCTGCTGCTGCCGCTCAGATGCGAGCGATCAATTTCCTGGGAACCGCTGCCACTCTTTTTGCCATTCCAGCCTTGATCAATTACTTGATCACTGGCAGCCCCAATGGCAGAGACGGCACTAAGACGGGCCAGATTGATACCGGAAAGGACGCGGAAGGCGGCAGGCACATCGTGATCGATCCCGCACAATGGACCGGATTACGGCGTGGGCTGCGTATCTCCGGGGCTCAGGCGGTCATTGAGGGACTAAAGGAAGGCAAAAGTGCGGGCAAGATTACGCAGCAAGCGTTGAAAGATATAGTTGGTGGCGTCATTCACCCTTGGACAGGTCCAGCAGTGACAGCACCATTCGTGGCTCAGACTGGCTACACCCCGGCCATGTATAAGGAGTCGGACAACCCGAAGGATTACGGCGAGAACATCAAGGCTGCGCTCAAGCAGTTAAATCCGCTGGTTAATGCCTACCTTGAAGGCAAAGAGAAAAAGACCGGAGCGGCTACGCAACTTGGTGTTTCTCTGAGCGGTGCTTTTGGCGTTAAGGCACAGCGCGGAACTACATCTCTGGACAAAATCCGAACGCTTCATGGCCAATGGCTTGCCGACAACAAAGATCCGTTTATCAAAGCGGATTACGAACGCAACGAAGCGGCGACCTATCCGGCGAGTAAATACAAACTGATAGACCAAGCGTTGCTGGACAACGACAAGAAAGCATTGGCCGAAGCCATCCAGGAAGTGCGGTCCCAGGTTCGTAAGGATTCAGATATCGTTAAGCGCATGCGGCCTTACACGGAAAACCTCAGGACATTTGAGTTCAGAATAAAACCGCTCTTTCAGGAATCGCACGCGCTAGAGAACAAGTTCCTAGAAACGCTGACGCCGGAGCAGCGAGCCGTTTATGATGCGGCACTAAAGGATCGGCAAAAGAAATGGCGGTTATTTTTGGAAGTGTGGCAGCAACGGGGTCTTCGACCGCAGCAACCTCAAACAAACACAAACGAAAGGTAAAATTATGAAGGGAATGGGCTTCAAAGCAGCACAACGAAGCATTGCGAAGCGTGAAGGTTATTCGATGGAACGGGCCGGTGCGATCCTGGCCGCTGGTGCGCGCAAGGCGAGTCCAGCCGCGAAGAAGCGCAACCCGAATCTGCGCAAGGTCCACGGCTCGATGAACCCCAACCTCAACCCAAAGTACCACTGATTTTATGCCAGTCGGAACGCGAGTTTATCGTTGTGTGCAAAAGGTCAAAGCCAAGGGTGGTCACGTCAATCCGTACGCGGTGTGCCAAGCATCCACGCATCAATCTTACGCGACGGGTAAGGCATTACCTAGCGAGACGAGCCATGCGCGTCACGCTCAACGGAAACGGGGGGCGGCCCGGTATTTGTAGGCTTCTTTTTGGGCCGGTTAATGACGATTAGCCCAATCAGCATTGCGCCAAGCATGAGGGCTTGAATGATGCGCAATTCGATCATCAGCCAATCCAATTTGAAGAAGCGATTTCTGGACATATAATGTTCCTTCGCAGTTTGCTCCTAGCCAAACGGCAAGCCACCCGGCTTGCTGACAGGCTGCTTTATTGGAATGCGCGGATCAACCGCAAACGGCTCTGGCGCGGCATTGAGCGGCATTTCGATTGGAACGCCATCCACATTGCCAACGTCAACTTCTGCAATGCGCGGTGCGTGTTCTGCGGGCAGCATAAGTTCGAGCGCAAGGCGCAGATGATGTCGATGCAGACCTTCGCGGCATTGGCCGGGGACGCTAGGAAAATGGGCATCAAGGTCATGGACTTCACCCCGCCCCTGGGCGATCCCCTGCTTGATCCTGGGCTGCTGGCTAAGGCGCGGATGGCCAAGAGTATGGGCTTTGAGGAATTGCAGATGACCACCAACGGGATTCTCTTGCGCAAATGGGGCGCTGAGCTTTTGGAACCGTTCAACCTCATACGCCTATCCATCGGCGGCTTCTCCCGGGAAGCCTATAAGGAAGCCTATCAGGTGGATCGTTATGACGAAGTGATCAAGGGCCTGAAGTTGGCCCTGTTTTGCGGGCATGATAACCTTCGGATCCATGTGTTCCTGCGCACGGGCCGGCCCATCGCGGAGACGGTCAAGTCTGAGGATTTCCTGGATTGTTTTACTTATCCCAACTTCACCTTCGAACAGACCAATTTCTACGATAACTGGGGCGGGGCCATTCAGCCGGAGGAATTGGTGGGCCAGATGGTCATGCGCCCGGCCAAGAAGAAGGCGGGTGTGCCCTGTATCGCGTTGTTCCAATTCTTCGCGGAACACTCAGGCAACATTCGGCTGTGCGGCTGCCGGTTCAAGGACACCGAGGACGATGAGTTGGTCGTTGGCAACATCCATGAGGACCCGCTGGAAAGGATCCTGCACCCAGACAACATCATGCCCTTGTTGCGCCGATTCGAGGATGGAGCGGTCGTGCCCAAAGTCTGTCAGGATTGCACGCTTTATCGGCCCATCTCGTGAAAAAGGCTCTGGGTATCTTCTTCTGTGTATTCGCAGCTGCATGTTTGAGCACGATCATCTGTCCGGCTTATTGGCGGGTGTGGCCAAGTTGGACGCTGGGCTGGGCGCTGGGAGGGGGGAGCCTGTGGGTTGGGCTGATGTTGCTGCTTGGTCCTCCAGATGGTTAGCTTTGATCATTTGGCGGGCGCGTCCATGACACGCAGCTCAACCCACATCGCATCCCAGGTCGTGGTGTGGGCACCAGTTAGGCGGTTGTAGGTCTGCGATTCGAAGTAGGAACTGCCGATCCACTCGGCTATGCAAAGGGCAACCAGTACGGCGATTATGCCCAAGCACCACTTCATTACGAATGAGCCATCACATCTGTCGTAGGTCATTTTAGCAACGCCAACCAGCGGGCCCCAGGTTCGTTCCGTGAAGCCCAGGAACGCCCGGCGTATGAGGGCGTCGGCTGCCCAGCTGATTGGCGAAAGTCATATCTGATAATCCACCACGAAATCTTCGCGCCATCGCTCGTAAGTGGTGAAGCGTCGTCCGCACAACAGGCACACACGCCTGCGCCTGATTTCGTTGCCGCTTAATCTTGAGTCAATCACTTGACTATTGCCGCTACAGGTCGGGCAGGGCAGGCCGACTGACTTGCTCTTAGGCCACACCGACGCGGGCAAACCGCGCCGGAGCGATTGCGGGCCGGTATGCTGAGTGTGCGGCCTCATTGGCTGACAAGCCGGTAAAAGGTTTGCTCGCCTTGCGGTTCGTCCGAAATCTCGATGGACAATCCCGCTGGCACGTAAGCAGTGAACACATTCTGCCAGTTGCGCAGGTCATGGCTCTCTTGGAGAACCAAATAATGCGTGGGCTGCTCGGGATGAATAACCACGCCACCAATCCAGCTTGGCAGGAAATAGAAGGGCACATCGGCTTTTGTGGCTGGCTGGCCATCCTTGGCGTACTGCTCATCATTCGGATTGCCCGTCCATTGCACGCCCCATGGAGCCAATTGCTCATTCCAAGTCTCGAATGGCGCAAGCTCCGACACATGCGTAATCGAGGTGATTTTGCTGCCTTGGTCCTCCAGGATGACGTTCAGTACCACCCCATGCTGTTCGGTCTCGGACGCTGGGCTAATGCAATAATCGTTGTAGCAGACCAACCCTGCGAAATTCTGCTGTGCACTCTCGGGCGGGGCGTTGGTCGGATAATACTTTCTCTTGGCGCAGGCTCGGATAACCCGAACCGCGACGTAGCCGGAGCCAATCAACAGCCCCAAGCCAACGCCCAGGGCGATAGGACCAGCGGCTGGTTGGATCGGCTGGGGTTCAGGTTCGCCCGCATTGGCGACAAAACTGACCGCCAAGAGCAGCATAAGCGCCTTCTTCCAACTCAAGCAGACCACGACCGCGCCTATGAGTGCGAGGACCAGCGCGACGACGGGCGAATTGCCCAGGAAGTAGGAAGCGATCAGGCTGGCCGATAGGCCGATTAAGGTTCCGATGATTATCTTGGTGGATTTTTTCATACCTGCATGCAATAACTTCCGCAGTTTATGTCGCAGAGTACCGAATTTCGTAGGAGCCGATCCGATACGCGGACATCGAACTTGGTTGCCCATGTTTCCGGCTGAAAGTTAGTGCTGAGTAAGGTCCATTTCCTTTCCCGCCTAGACAGCAACTGACAAAGTGCGTCAGTTGTCTCAGCTGATCTGAACTTGTCAGATTCGGCTCCAATGTCGTCGAGAAACAAGATGTCCGCTTCGATTGGATCGCTCAGCCCATCGGCCATTGGAATCGAATTTTCCACAATCGCACGAATAAGCTCAGGCCATTGAGTCCACTGAATTGTAGCTGGACGCCGCCAGTATTTCAGATCGGCTGCGGTCACTCGGGCATGGTTGGCCCACCTATTCGCGCCCTTCATGGCGTGAGTCTTGCCGCAACCTGATGGCCCAGCGAGAACGAGAACGTAAGGAGCTTCTCCCCTGAACCAGTCCCGGCAGAATTTACCTACCGAACTACTGAGGCGCAGGATCTCCGGGTGCCACGGTTTCAGGCCCAGCCACTTGTCCGTCCAAGAGTTTCCGATCTTTGGCGAGCCTCCGCTTGATTCCGGCCTTGTTTTCTTCCGGGTTGTAGTAAGTGCCTGCGTTGCGGTCAGGGCCACCTTGGCGATTTCGGCTATTGGCCGGGTCGATGGACTTTTCTCGATTTCCATAATAACTATCGAATTTAGTTTTTGCGAAGAGGGTTTCCGGCCTGAGGAACGTCTCCATTTCGGTCCCCATCCACAACTTGCACTGCCGGGTAATCATGAGCCGTATCCCATCCAGATCCACACCGGGTTCTCTAAGCCTAGCCGATATTAGCGCAAGGTTGGTATCAACCTCCCGGTAATGGCTTCCTGAAGCTTCGTTGAGTAGGTAAAGGACCGCTCGGCAGTTTTTATGGTACGCGCCGTCGGGCTTGCCCGACAAAGTACTAGTACCTGCTTCTGCTTCTGGTGCTGCTTCTGGTTGTGTTGACGGTGTAGACAATTCGCGACGTTTGTTGACACGTGATTCCTGTTTCTTGATCCGGAGGTACTCCTTGCGCTCATCTTGGTTGAGTTTTGCGCGATATTTGGCGTGGTTTACAAGTTGCCAGCCGCCTTCAACTTCGAGGATTCTTCGTCCCCCTTCGGCTTTTGTGCGGGAATCTGGGTCCGGTGCCATGAGTTTCTCAAGCGCCTCTCGGCATTCACCCACCGAGACGCGACATAGGTCAGCCAATCCCGGCACCGAGCCTTCCACGATTCCGCGCTTGTCGGCCAGCGCCAGCATCGTAATCCAGACGATGCGAATATGGTTCGGCTCCCGCCAGATTGTTGACAGGACGATGGATCCGAAAAGCTTAGTGTATCCGGTCATCGTGTGCATGATGTCAACAATGTCAACACGAGTGCAAGCAAAAGTTATTGGCCTTGTTCACAGGGTTATTCACGGTGTGGCCTTCTCCTGCTCTTTGGGCCGCTCCAGCACTTCCTCCCGCAGCACCGGCACGGCGACTGGTGCCTGGATGCCAATGACGGCGCTGCCGCGAGCCGTGGACATGAGTCGGACGAGGATACGCCCGTCGATGAGGAAGGATTGCCCGATTCTGCGCTTAAGGATGAGCATGGGAAGAACTCATGGCTTGGTTAGTTTGTCGGCTTCGGCGAGGAGTGTGTCGCCAATCAGTTCACCTGTGACTAACCTGTCACGTTGGTTGCAAATCTTTTCAGCAACTCCAGCCGCATGGCGCAAGGCATCGGCTTGGATAGCGCGAATGTCGTCGATATGCGGATACACCCAGCCTTCGTCTTTTCGATACTGATTATGCCATTCTTCGGCGGTTTTCATTGGCTTAGCGCCTCCACGGGCCGGTCTGTCGTTGTCGGCTTGGTGCGGAACGAACGTGCTCCACGTCTTTTGTCGTGGTTCATCTGTTTCGGGATAGTTAGTGCCGCCTCAACTGGCCATCCTCTTGCGAGGCGCTCAAATATGCGTTGTGAGTTAAGGCCCAGTTCAGCGGCCCAATCTGTGACGCACTGAGTTCGACCTTGGTAAGTGATTTTGACGTTTCGGCGATAATTTCTCGTTTGCTCTTTGGTTGTGGCCCATTTGCAGTTGCCGGGTTCGTAATTGCCGTCGTTATTGATACGCTCGATGCTCGCTCCTTCTGGTTTTGGGCCCATATCAGCGGAAAATGCATAAAAGTCGTTCTTCCAGCGGTCGCAAACACTGATTCCTCGGCCGACATAATGGCGATTTTTGGGGGTATTCACGTTCCGACAACGTTGGAGCATTGAACGCCATGTCTGGTAGGCCGGATTGTCGCGTTTACCACCACGTTTTTGAAAAAAGAAACAGCCACATGAAACAGTTTTGCCGCTTAAGAGCACGCGCCGGGCTCGCTTGATCTCGTTACCGCATCTGCATTTGCACAGCCAGACGGCACCGCGTTGGGTATCGAGTCCAACAATACGGATGGCGGTAACCCAGCCAAAGGTTTGGCCAGTGATGTCTCTTGGAACTGGTAGTTGTTTATGAATTGCCATAGCCTCAGAAGGTTTAGGAATAGCTCATGTCCAAGCTGCGGACTGCCCGGCCACACGTAGGCTTCCAGGCTGACTGGCGCATTGCTGGACACATAGATGCTGATGAGCACATCCGGTGTGGGTTTGATTGTTCCAGCGTACGCACCAAGTTGCAAGAAATGTTCTGGATATTGCGAAAAGCGTTTTCGTTTAGACAGATCCTGCGTTTTTACGTCGCATACAGCCACTCGGCCATCTTGGAGCAATGCCACATGATCCACGCGACCCGCATAGCCTTCGCCGAACAACACTTCTTCGACGATTAATGTTCGTTTCACCCATTTCTCGTACCACCTGAGGTAAAGGTCGTATCCGGCCGCCAACTCAGGGGTCAACGACGCGATAGGGAGCATGACTTTGCCGACCAAGCTTTGATGGAACTCCTGGATGATCTTGTGCAGCGCAAGGCCCTTGTCGCGGGCTGCCACACTGTGCTGTTCGCTCCATTGCACGCAAGCATCGTAATGCTCGCTGTCAGTCCAGGACGGATTGCGCGGCGTTGTGACGGCCGCTTCGAACATCTGGCGCTTGAAGTATTCGATGAGCCCAGGGCCTTTGATCATCGACAAAATTGTTGTTGGCGAGGGCACTGCCTGTACGAGCCGCGCTGCCCTTAACCCGTCAACCAGTTGACCGTCAGATGTATAAAAATGCGCCATAAATCAAAAAGGTTGGTCAATTTCGTTGTCTGGTTCGCCCTGTTCCTTGGCTTGTTCCATGTGGACCTTGGCTTGGTCGCAGGCTCGACCGAAGGCAATGTCGGCATCGGAGGGCGCGTAGTGCTTGCCCTTCCAATCTCGGCCCAACCTAGCCTTGGCCTCGCTGCAATTCATGGTTAGGCCGTATGCCCTCTTGTTGTCCACCCGGAACACCTGCCCCAGCGTCATCGGCTGCTGGTCATAATCCCGCTTCGTCGTTCCTGGCGGCGGAATTGGACAAATGACCTTCTGCCATTCGTGTTCCTCAAAATAGTCGCCTGTTTGCACATCCCATTGCCACGCACAGGCTTGGCATACAAGAATGCCGTCGTAATCCTTGGACATGACCACCGCCTTATGCCCGCAATTGGGGCAGCCTTGAGCCGAGGCGTCCTTGGTTCCGGCGATGCTTACGGGTTCCTCGAAGTTTGGTCCAACACCATCTTGGATAGCGCCTTCCACCGGGTGTTCTGCCGCCAAGGACATGACGGCCTTTTCATGCGCTAGGAATTGTTCGGTGACGGCTGGGGTATTACCGGCAACGTCTTTGTTGTAATCGAGCACGAACACCTGGGCAGGATTGCCCAGGATCGCCTCAATGGTCTCGTTTGGCAGAATCCAACCCCGGTCCTGGGCGTACATATCCCAATATGGGAGGTTTACGACGTTGGCCTTGGCCTTTTCTACGAGCTTGGCCTTGCAACGTTCCATAAAGGCATTTAGGACGCTGGCGAGGCCCTTGGGTGACGCTGGTGACGCTGGTGACGCTGGCTTGGCTCGCTTGAAAGGAGTAGGGGCAGCCTTCGGGGTGTATTGCTGTCTCTTGGCTCCCGCCGCTGCATTGCCGTCATCGTCGTATTCGCCCACCGCAATGTTGAAGATCATTTTCAGCAGATACCGCATGCCATAGCTTACGGCTGAACCAGTTGCGTGGGTTTTGGTCTGCACGTCGCCACCCTTAGCACCCTTGCCGTCGGCTGGCATTTCGATTTCAACCCGATCGGTGTGGCCGGCGCGATGGCTGACTCGGCACGTTATCGTTACCCTATCCGGCCCGGTGGCCCGCGTCCCGAAGGACAAGCTGAACCCGTGGGCCGTATAAATGGGCCGGACGGCCCGGTCAAGCGCCCCATAGGACACGTAACGGCTACGAGTCTGCGGGTTATCGCTATCCCGGGCTACCGGCAACATCTCGCTTTGGGCCGCGTTCATGGCTTGGTCGTATTCCGATTCAGCCCGCTTAGCCTGCAATCGCTCAGCCATGGCGAGCAATCGTTCCATTTTCTCCACGTCAATGGTCGAATCCCTAGTGGCTCGCTCGACTAGAGCAAGCATTGGCTCTATCTCGGGGCCGCGCATCTTCATGGCTGGCTGTTGGTGTTCAACGTCGGCCGGTAGGCCGATGTCTAGGGTTTGGTCTGGGTCAATCATAGAGTCGATTCTTGCGCCGAGTGTAGATGAGTTTACCGTTTTGCCAGATTTTGAGTTCGCCATTCCAGTGTTCTTCAAGACCGATAAAGTCCAGTAAATCGCCCACGTTATCCGATTCCTCGACATGGATTCGGTTGCCCCGCCTCCATTCGCCGCGCCAATGCCACGGCTTGGCTGGCGCAACCGCAGCAGGCGTTGTTGCCAAGGCTGTCGGGAGAAATGGAGCCGCCAACGCGGTCAAGGCGGTCTTAGAGATGAATGCGCGTCGGTTCATGTAGTCAGTGAATCGAACTTGGCTCGGGCATCCTCCAAAGTCGTGTAAGTCCAGCCGCGTTTGCCCCAGTCCTCGCTTGACGGGTATACCTCGCATTCGGGGCGGGGAACCCCAAACACGACCCTTTCAGGGCTTACGCGGACCTTTATGACTTCCCAGTGTGGATGCTCTACATCGGCGTGCCTGCGCTCGACCAGCAGCACCATGCCACGGCGATCAATCACTTTGTGGGTAAATCCGCCCTTAATGAACTCTAGCGCAATGACTTTCATGCCGTTTTAATGGGAATAAGGCTAGTCCGGTCTTTCCAAGAGCCGTCGATTAGCTCCGCATCAGCCTCGACCTTCAGTTGTGTCTGACAGCCCTCGCACTTCACCGCGTCTTGGTTTGGGTCCACGAGGATCTCCTCCCCGCACCTAGGGCAATCATAGGAGTTTTTCATGCGTTTTGCCGTTTGTGCCATCCTCCACAGTTGCAAGCCGCTATGTCGCACTTGAAATAATCGTGCTTCATTAAGATGTGCTCCAGCTTGATCCGCCACTGCTCGGCAATTCGAGGCTCAAGATAACCGCCCTCCAAATCAGAGAGAATTTCCATAATGGCCTCAAAATCCCGGGGGCTCATGCGGTAAGACGGGCCAGAGCCTCGACATAGCGGTCGGCCCAAGTCGGATCCGCCAAAGGCCAGCGTTCGATACAGGCCACCTTGCTAGGACTAATGCCCATCTCAGCAGCCAGCGCCTTGAGGCTGATTCGGGCTTTCTTACGCAGTTGGCGCAGGTTCATTGAGCGCAAGCTTCCTCTCTGACGTTGCCGATCATCCATTCCGACAAGAGCTTGGTTATTAACCATTTGTCGTGTTGGCCCAAGTCCACATCGTCCATAATGCCGCGCACAAAGTCCTTGGCTTCAGTCTTTTGGATCACAACTAGTTGATCGTTATTGGGCATTAAGCCGCACATTCTAGGCGAGTAAGACCGTCGACAGGCGGCAAATAGCGCCTTTGCTTCCACTGGATTCTCTGAGCGCAATTCACAATAAACAGTGTAGTTTTTCAGGTTCATAAGATTTGGGTTTAGTCTTTCCATTTGCCAATAGTCCGTAGGAACGCTTCGGCGCGTTGGGCGGCAGAGGCATGAACAACAAGCTTGCGGTACTCCCAAAGCTGAGCTTCGCGCCCACCGCTTACAACGAAGCCGATCCAGTGATAGAATTTATCGTCCCAATCATCCTTAGAGAGCACTTTCTCTGCCTCATGCATGGCGTTGAGGTCATTGAGGTAATCGGGGAGCGAACGAATGCCGTTGCTCTCTTTCTTCCACCCGCAGGCTTCCGCAATTGCGATCCGTTGTGCTTCTGTATTCATGCTTCGGAGCCAGAACAGACCAATTTACGGCGCACGATCCGGGTTGCGGGCACTTCCTCCTCGACCTCGATCACCCGGCAGCTGTCAGGCGGGGCCGCTGCCCATAATCTGACCTTCTTGCCGTCAATTTCGGTGTTGTAATCGACCATCGACGGATCTGATAAATTGACCTCTTTAGTCCATTTGCCCGCACCCAACGCACCGATCACAGCCAGCGCCTCATCGCGCAGCAGGTTGTTGAAGTCCAGGCTCTCCTTATAAATCGAGCATTTCAGGGCAATGGACTCCGGCACTTTGTCGATGATGCCGGCCAACGACCGCAATAGCTCCAGCTCGGCAACATGCCGAACCTTGGCTTCCTGGATTAAACGCACCGACACGGGCAATGCTGGCGCGGGCTCTTGTTCCTGGGTTGGTTCAAGTTGTGTGTTCATTGTAGCATTCCCTTGGCAATTTCTAGGCTGCAACAAGTGTCTGGTTCGCGGCAAGTGTGCGGCTTCATTGGTTATCCGGCACGGTCAAAGTCGAAGCTTGCTCCAGGGCAATGGCGATTATCGCAGGGGCAACCCGCAGCGGTTGACCATGGACTCCTGTCGGATGCACTTCACCCGTAAACCATTGCCCAGTAATGCGCCGATAAAGGCTTGTAAATGCTCTTGGGTAGTTCAACTCATCGATCCAGCAAACCGAATAAATGCCGCGCCATACATGGACGACATCATAAACCCTGATCGGATGCTTCGGCGTAGGCTTAAGCTTCACGACTTGCCCCCCGTCCATCGGCCGGCCGGGTAGGCTTGCTCCTGCCCGGCGTTGGGGTTTGTCGCTTGCTCTAAGGCCAGTGGCAAGCTGTCCTTGGTGGCACGTTGCTCCAGCGTCTTCCTGCCATCATCCCACAGAACAGTAATCGCGTAATAGTCGGCAGAAACAACTTTGCCCATTTGCCCGGTTCTTTTGCATCGAACCTTCCCGAGAGTGTGGACGGGCTTCATTGGGCACCTGCTTTCTGTGTGTTGACCGTGTTAAAGCGAATGCTCACGTAGTAATACAATTCGCAATCCTCATCCTCGCCCAGCTCGATTCCCTGCTTGGCAAGATGATTTGCCACACTGGCCTCTGTCGCTTTCTTTGACGTGTAGAGCGCGTTATCCTCCGTGCCTTCAGCCGCAAATTCGATTCCTTCCATCGCAATCTGCTCAAGAGCATCGTCCCACGCTTCAGCCGCGCTCTCGCCGCATCCTGTCACTACCCGATCAAACTTCGTGTAAGAACAGCCGCAACCCTGAAAGTATTGCGCGTGCTCTATGCCGTGGTCGATTACCTCAAACTCGCTGACCTTGGTCTCCGTCGTTGTGTTGCTCATAGTCTTTATGATGTTCTAAAGCGGTTCATCCGCTCCGGTTCTTTGGTTATCGCACAAAGCCCATTCGCTGCATAGTCCGTACTTTTACCCAACTCACTCGGCACGCTTCATGCCACAAAGCTTGCGTTTACCTCATCCGCAGCGTACCACCTTATCCCATGTCAACCGCAACCACAGTACCGCCTAAACCAAGCCCGCAACCGCGTAGAGGCCAGCGTCGCGAGCGTAATCAAGCCATTGCAATTCAGCGGGTGTTGGCAGAAACGATCCTAGACCCCGCAACTCCGCCACAATCCCGCGCCTCTTGCGCCACCGCGTGGTCTCGCGTTCAAGAATCCAAGCGCGTGCTTGACGGCAAGCCATTGCCTGGCGCTCTCAGGCCTGAACTGGCCGCACTGCGTGAACTGCGCCGTGGCCGTCAATCCGCTCACAAAGCGTTGCTGGCGATCAATCCCAATGACCTGCCGACAGGCAGCACTGGATCGTAATCACACACGCGCACGTAAGGAATCTTCTTTTCCGCGCCAGACCGTCCCCACCCTCCCATGCCGTAGGGGGCTTTTAGAGCGGGCCCTCTTTCTATAAGGGGCCCGCCCTCCCCACACGGGAGTCCCATTAGGCTACAGGCCGTATGGCGTAATGGACATAAGGCTGTATTGGCGTTGTGGCATATCGACAAATCACCCATCGAGGGCGATTTCGCAGTCCTGACGTGGCGCTGGGGGCCTTTGCCCGCCACGGACCTACACAGCGGTAGGGAGGAGGGGATGCGAAGAATTAAGCAGCAAGGACGTGGTTACGCCAGTCTGCGCCAGCCTAGGGGCAGGAAGTGCGCCGGGCATCGACACACCGCTAGGGATTGAGTTTAACGAGGGACCCGTATTATGGGACGATTCCGGGCTGGGGGATGACCCTTGCAAAGAGGCAGCCGGGGTTTCCTCGGTCCGCTGATTGGATGCTGTGCGAACGGGGTTTTTATAGAGCCAACGAAAGGGGTAATGACGGCGAGTGATCCAATCGCTGATAATGTGCATGTGCACCACGCCGGTAAACCAGGAGATGGATGGGTGGTCGGTGCCGGTGCAGCGCCAGGATGGGCAATTGGCTCTGCGGACAAAGACAGCGGTGGCAAAGGAATCCTCGATTTGGATGACAAGCCAGCGGGTGTCAGCCGGGATGGGTTTGGTGGTCGGTTTGGACTGGAGGAATTTGGGGGCAGAGCGGCGGGGCTTGTGGCGACGTTTCTTTCTTCGGACGGGGGCAGAATAATCGCGGCCAGTCAGGGAATGGTAATGGCCATTGGCCCGGTCTTGGCGGCGTAGTTTATCCCAATCGCGTGCTGGCATTGACTAGAGCAGGCAATCCCGAGGGCTCATGCGGCCACAGCCGCAACCCGAAGGTCTCTTCTCTTCTCTGAGCAAGACTCTCGTTGGATGTGTAAATGCCCATGTTATAACTCGGGATTGCCGTAAAGGGGATAGGTTGGCTTGTGAGGTGTTTCATGCTCAAGTACAGGGGGAGACCAAGGGTGAGGTCGGCGGTTCTCCCGCCGCACCATGCCCAAGCAAGCCAACCAAAGGGTAAGGACAGGTCAGAGCAGGTCCAAGAGGAGTGAGGGTAGATGGAACCCTGCGGAAGATTGGAACTCGTGCCTGACCTGAAAAGGGGATTGGGCCCGCCCTCGACGCACTTAGGTGTGAAGCCAGTGAGGATGGGCACGGGGCCTCTCGTGGTGTTCCCATCAGGCAAATTTTGTTCGACTACTGACTTCACAATGATGAAGTCCTAATCCTGAGCCACAGGATCTGCAAGAACTTTTTTTGGAATTCCTTTGGCCTCCCAATCCCCGCACCAGTAAGACTCGGATACCAGTGGCCATTGGGGCAGACCGTTCTCTGGATTTGCTGCGGGAGAATGGCGTCTGCAAAGAAGATCGTAGTGGCCTCGGGGTTCAGAGAACCGGCAATTGCCGCAGGATTGGCCCGGGGGATTCATTTAGGGGCTTTGATTAGGCGCTTGGTCCAGTGTTCCTGAATCAGCGGAGGCAGGGTCGGAAGATTCCAGAGTTTACCATCCACGAAGATGGCCAACTCGTATAAATCAGGCCATTTGTCGATATACTGCTCAATGAATTTCCACATTTCGCCGCTATCATCAGTGGCAAACTGGCGAATCACCACATCACCTAACGAACCTTCGGTGGGCCATTCGCAAGCCACCACGACATGGAACTTGGTCTGAGGAAAAGCGCGGGTCGGGATGGGATCACCAATCGGGCCTTTTGCCAACACGGCCGGCAACAGCGGCCCACCCGCACAAAGGGCAGCCGTGGCAGAAAGGAAGGCGCGTCGTTTCATTTATGCACCGCCGCCCCGAATACCTGCCAGCCCAACAGGCCAATTAGGATGAAGATGATTAGGGTGAGGCTCAGTGGCTTGGCGTTGGCGGGGCCGATTGGCCAACTGCTCCAGAAGCCAAAGAGGATGCTGATGATATAAACAACCCAGAAAAGTAGAGGTAGTGACATGGGTTACCTTGTTGGCAGTGGTGGCGCGGTGAAGGTTGCCCCGGCCTTGCTGCGCATGAACATGAGCGGCTCGGTCGGATACTGGACCCAGGTGACCGCCACAGCCCCCGGACCAGCCGAGGCCAATCGGATACGCTGATTCCAGTCGATCAGGTCGCGGCTAATTTCGATCACCCCCGGCACGGCGCTGTTGATGGTCAGTGGGATGAGCCGCAGGTTCTGGACTGGGGCAGGCGCAGCCGGCACATTCAGTGGGGTAGCCTGCGGGGATTCGCCTATGGCGTTAGTGGCTGTCACGGTGACTGTGTGGGGCACAGTAATGTTCCAGTTGGGGATAACGATGCCGTTGGTGGGTGATGTGCCCAGGAGCGTGCGGTTGGGTCCGAAGAGTTCATAGAAACGGTAGCCAGTGGCCCCCGCAGGCGTGTCCCAGACAAAGGTGAGGTTGGTGGTCTGGCCAAAGGCGCTGGCACAGAATAGGAGAGGAACAAGGGCGAGGAATTTCTTCATGGCGCATTCTTGAGTGAGTCCCAGCGTTCCTGCAAGGCCCGAGATTCAGGTACGTTGAGGTAGGTGGCGAAAATCTTCATGGCCTCATCCATCATGTTTTGGATGTGTTCCTTGAGCCGCGCAATCTCCATATCCTTCTGGGCAATGATTCGTAGCCCAGTCTCAAATTCCGCACGGAGTCGCTCAATCTGCATATCCTTATCAATGGCCGACGGATCAAAAAGACGTTCACCCTGCGGGCTTAAATTGGGATATGGACTACTCATCGTTCATTGCCTGTAGTGATGGGTATTGGTGCAGGTGGGCAGATGTAACAGGAAGAACGGCTCATTGATGGTGATGTACTGGCAATCAAAGAGACTGACGATCTGGATCTGGCGGGGAAGGGTGGGCGCTTTAACTGCCGCTACTGTTGGGGCGGGCGCAGGCTTGGAAAAGAACAGCGTGGTTGGGATGCCCAACGCAGCGCCGATAATAGCTGACAGCCCGTATTTCATAATTGGATGCAATGGTGAAGGGGCGTCGGGAGTGGGTTCTGTGACTGGTTCGCTCATGGGTTATGGTTTATGTGGATTATGGCGGCAAAACGCCTTCTCGGGATGCGATTCGGTACATCGCTCCACCCTCGAAGACATCGAAGAATCCCATGACGCCCTCTTCCCCATCAACCTCCGGTGGGCGTAATTCCCAAGTCATTAAATCTCGGGAACGTTGGAATGAATAAATGCGATTGGTGTGAGCCGTAAAGGAGACCCTGAAGAATGGGCACTCACAGTCCGGCTCGATCACCGATGCGGCTGACAGGAGCATTCCCGGATCAGTCAATGACGAGGATGGCGTAAAGTTCGTTTGGCGCATTGGTTTGGTCCGCAATGGCAGCGGCGGTGGTAGCGGAGGCGTGGATGGCGTCCATGTTTTTGCATAGACACTCCATGGTATGATGGCCGAATTATACGGCACGGCTTGGCCGTCTGCGTCTTTAGGGCTTATCGAGACCTCGGCGCTCACTACGTACCGCTGCTCCCTACATATCCCACCTTTGCCATCAGAGCAGACCGTGGTCGCCCCGGAATTAGTCAAGAATCTGATAATGGTCAAGCCGACCAGAACATTTGTCATAAATTTGGATTTAGTAGGGCATGCGCCGGATTCGTAACTGATCGGAAGCGGAGGCCGTCTGGGTAAAATGCAGGCAGGTGGTGCAGGGTTGTGGCGGCGAACGGACTGCTCGCGGTGGTAGGTAAATCAAATCCGGCGCGGGATTCCAAGTCACTCCGTCTGTGCTGTATTCCGGGAGCCAGATGAAAGAATCAGGCTGATAGACGGCATTTGTCCGCAAAACGTAAGGCGGGGAATACCACACCGCCATGAACAGGCCATTAGTGGCGACTACTGGGAGCGGGATAATGTCTGTGGTGGTGGTGCTAGCCAGACGCAGGTTTTGCGGTGCGGCCGGTGGAGATTGGGCGAGGGCGGTGATGGCGACTAGGAACGGGAGAAGGATTTTCATTTGCGCTTTTGCTTTCGTTGCATGTGCTGCACGAGTCGATGCATTTTCCGATCAATAATCAAGAACCAAGACACGCCATCATTGATGCGGACTGTGTTCAGGAGTTCCTGCACGCATTCGGCTGCGTGTTTTACGATTAGTATGTCAACCTCTTCCCGGCTCATGCCGCTGGCAGGCTGCTCAAAATCTGGTTAATCTTGCGCTTCTCGAATTCTGCATGGCACTGGCGAGCCAACGCCTCGCCCGCCCAGAAGTCCAGGCCATAATCAGCAGGCTTGGGTTCATCATGGCGCAGCCCCCGCTTCCAATCCCAATAAGCGATGCAGAATCGTTCTTCGTTGCTCATAAAACTAGCATCCGCACAAACCACATGATCACGACCGCCAGGAAGCTGGCGATGCCAAAGACACACCCAGCAAAGGTCAAGAGCCGCATGTCGCCGTAAGCCCCGTTCCGACTAGTCGTTCTCATGTTGGCCTACTTCTACATGATGGAGTGGCTCTTGCGCTAGTCCGTAGTTTTACCTACAAGGGCAGACTGGACCATTGGGTTTTTTCCTGATTGGATTCACAATGCGTGACGAAGAACGAAATTCTCAGAAGAATGCCCAATGCCAGCGAATCCTTCATCAAGCGAAACGCAAAAGATCGTGCTGATAATCAAGCACCCGGTTCCCAGCCTCAATGCGCTGTTCGGGATGAGCCATTGGCAAAGGATAAAGGAGAAAAAGAAAATCCAGATCGCGTTCGCATCCGCATTATCAGCCTGCGGCGTCGCCTCATCGATCCAGATAACCTTTGCCCGAAATACCATGTTGACTGCCTCCGATATGCAGGCTTCATACGAAATGACACGGCGCACGATGTCATTCTTGAGGTCAGCCAGCGAAAGGTTGAAAGCAAAGCCGACGAATGCACCCTCATCGAGGTCGAGCCCATTGATTAAAGACATGACCCGCGCCCTACTGATCCAAGCCTACTGGACTAGGTGTTCCTCCTCTTGGGATCGGTTCGCCTTCGATGTCTTTGTGCAGACGCTTTCCGATTCGGACTTGCGCCAATACCTCCAGATGGGCACTACTTAACCCCGCTTATGGCCAGAATGAAAAGCCTCTCAGCCTTCCCGCCTTACGGCTGGAGGTATATCAACCCTGTCTTTGGCATGAAGAAGGATGACGAAGGCTCATTCTCCACCATCTGCCAAAAGGAATTGGCCCGGCGCAAGGCCAACAAATATCTTTGCGAGAAACACAATCTCGGTCTGGATATGGCGAGTGTGCAACACGACGTAGAGCAACAGAACGTGGCTCGCTGCAGGGCACATAATTGGAACGAGTTCGTTGAGGAAGAAATGCCCATGCAACGCTACGTGGCCGATGGATCAAAAAAAAACAGGTTCGGAAATGCTGCGGGAGGGGGAATTAGGCGAGTTGCGGCTGGAGTGGGAGTACTTATCGATTGGCTCGGGAACGGGGGAAAGCCTGTCGATCAAGCCGTGGCAGAACATCGAGCGAATGTTTGCGCGACCTGCCCGAAGAATGATGGCGGGGATTGGAAAAGTTTTTTCACGGGCAAGATTGCCGACAAGATCAGGAAACAACTGGAGATCAAGAACGACTTGTCTTTGCGTACCGCTCAGGACGATAAGCTCACGGTCTGTTCCGCATGTGACTGCCCATTGCCGCTGAAAGTGTTTACACCGTTGGCCCATGTGCTGGCTCACACTGACGACGAATTGAAAAAACGGCTGGCGGATTGCTGCTGGATTCTCGCAGAGGAAAGAAATCATGCTCGCTAACCTTCAAGCACGCAGGTTTGGCAAGTGGACAGTTATTGGCGATGGCAGATCGCAATTTTGTTTGTGCCGATGCGAATGCGGGCAGGAGAAGCCAGTTTACAGATACGATTTGCTCGGCGGAACTTCGCGCCAATGCGTCCGTTGCCACACGTTCAAGCACGGGCACACGGTTAAAGCCAAGCAATCTCGTACTTATTCCTCATGGATGTGCATGAAGCGCCGTTGTCTGGATCCAAAATTCAAGGACTGGGGGAATTATGGCGGAAGGGGAATTACATTGCATGAGGCTTGGCATTCATTTGACAACTTTTTTGCCGATATGGGAGAACGCCCGCCGCGCACATTGCTCGACAGAATTGATGGGCATGGAAATTACGAGCCGAATAATTGTCGTTGGGCTTCTTTTTCTGACAGTGCAAAAAATCGGTTCAAAACGCGGTGGATAATCTATCAGGGGCAACGGATGACCGTGACCGATGCCGCTGGAAAAATAGGTGTGCCGATAACGTCTTTGCACAGTCGATTGCGGCGAGCAGGCTGGCCGTCTGGCGACATTGAGCCATTCGCTAGGAGTAAACGCAAATCACCATCGCTGAAGAGGATGCTTTTAGAGAAACCATGAAAACTCAGGAACAACTTGTGCGGATGCAGGAGAATCTGCGCATGGCCATGGCCAGCCTTCAGGCCAGTGGCGCACCAGCGGCAGCCATCGAGCGAAGTGCTCTCAGTCTGGCCAGTGCTGATGATGTGCTCAGTTGGGTGCTGGGAAAGCGCAGCGAATTAGGAAGACTCGAACAGGAATACGACCGGATCAAAGCTCAAACACAGACAGCTAATGAATAATATCCCGATCAATTATCCAACTCCTGAAGATGACGCGACCGGCCTGCGGGTCGATGTTGGATTCAAGGAAGGCTCTGTGATGATCCAGTTCAGCAAGCCGGTGCTGCAAATGGCCCTGCGCCCGGAGCACACCCGATCACTAGCCATTGCCCTGCTGCAAAATGCCGAGATGGCCCTAGCCCAGAGCAAACTGCCGCCGTCGAGGATGCCGTGAGATGCAGGTCGTCCTTCCCTTCCATTCTGGTGACGCCCAAGACGCCATCGATCTGCTTTACTGGATGGAGCAGTTGGGCGACAAGAGCGCCACGAAGGCAATTCTGGCTGTGGATGCTGGCGTGGACTGGGGCCAAGCCGTCGAGGTCCTGACCGCCGCCAATCGCGTTTTTAGGTTCGTTCAGATCGTTACAACAGAGGAACCAGTCAGCGGCTGGCCCAGGGGTGCCAATTCCTTATTCTGGAAAGCCGCCGAGCATTGTCAGCGACTAAACGAACCGTTCCTTTGGCTTGAGCCGGACTGCGTGCCACTCTCACGCAATTGGTTTGAGCGCATCCAGGCCGAATATCACGGCGATTTCCTTGGCCACATCTATGAATGCAACCAGCCGGGATTGCCTCGTCGGCTCCTGAGTGGCGTGGCTGTTTATCCGCCAAGTGCCTTCGAGTTGATTAGTCCCTTTATCGGCAACCAGCCACATCTGGCTTGGGACGTGTCGGCGGCTGAAGCGATTTTGCCATTGGCCAAGGATAGTCATTTATTTCATCATCTTTGGGGCGAAAAGGATTCGCCTCCAACATTCCGCAAATCAATCGATCTCACTGGTCCAGTTAAAGCCCACAACGTCCGCACTCTTGATCATCTCCGCAAGGGCGCTGTCGTTTTCCACCGAAACAAGGACGGCTCTCTTCAACGCCTTGTCGCCCACAAGCTGGGACTCTCCGCAGCAACAGATTTTGTAGTCGTGCTGCCCGTCTGCAACATGGACGCGGACCTGATGCTTAAAATGCTCGATTGGATCCTCGAACTCGGGAACTCTCAATCTCACGAAGCCCTGCTGTCCTACGATCAAACCACTCTGCGTGGCTCAGTCTCGCGTATCGCCTCAAAGGCCAGCGCATGTTTTGCTAAGGTGCATCAGACTTCGTACGCAATCCCGAAGGCCACTCGGTTCCCTCAAACCGCAGCATGGCAACACGCCGCTCGCATCATGCAGGACATGGGCAGACCGTGGCTGTGGCTGGAGGCCGATTGCGTGCCGCTGCGTTCCTCCTGGCTGCACGAACTACAGATGGAGTACGATCGATGCGGGAAGCCATTCTGCGGCCCTATTGTCCCCACCCAAGGTCACGTCAATGGAACTTCCATTTATCCGGCCAATACTCCGCAACTGCTCCCGCGTACCATGAGCCATTGCAACAACGCTTTTGATACTGAGTGTAAAGACGAGCTGGGTGCCAATGTTTACGACAGTAAATTATGGTGTCTCGCGTGGGCTGTGAGTCGTGGGAAACTGATGCCAGATGGTGCTGGAGAATTGCCTAGCTTTCCACCTAACAGTCCGCTTCTGCGCCAGATCCCCCACGAGGCAGTAATCTTCCACAGAGATAAGGTCGGTTCACTCATAGACCGATTACGCGAACGAAAATGAGCACCGAAATTTTCATCGTCTCCTGCGCCAAACATTTCTCGTGGCTATCGTACTGCCTTCAGTCCACATCCAAGTTCGCCAGCGGATTTTCTGGGGTCACGGTCCTGATTCCTCGGGGTCAAGAATCGCAGCTGCCAGATCACATCAAAAATTCCGCGTCCCATAAAATCTGCCTTGGCGATGAATGGCCCGGCAGAGGAATGACCTGGCACATGGCGCAAATCATGCGTGCCGATCAATGGTGCCCTGGGGCCGATCTTATCCTGCACACTGACAGCGACTGTCTCTTCACCGAACCAGTGACGCCAGAGGATTACTTTGTAAACGGCAAGCCAGTCCTCTATTATGAAAGATTCTCCACCCTCACCAAGAAACATCCTGACGTGGGTGTTTGGCAGAAGGTGACTCAGGAGTGTTTGCCCTTCCCGGTTTTGTACGAAACCATGAGACGCCATCCGGCCGTGCATCATCGAAACGTTTACGCCGAAGCCAGAGGCGCAATCGTGACCAAGACCAAGCAGCCGGTGGATGACTACATCAAATCGTGCCGGGAGGATTTTCCGAATGGGTACTGTGAATTCGTTACTTTGGGTAATGTCGTAATGCAACTGGAGCACTTGCGAAAACAGTATCATTTGGTAGACACAGCCGAGTTTAAAACTGGCTGGCCACCCCAAAAGATATGCCAGTTTTGGTCTCATTCACCGCCACACATCCCACAGCGGCCGACATTTCGCGGCGAACCTTTTGAGTGCACGCCGGATCAACTCCTGAAAATGATATGAATGCTCGAACTTCGGTCCGCTTTCGTGTCGCATCCGATCTGAAAGAGGGAAGGGGAAGTCGCGGCCCAAAACCAAGAGGCTGGCAAATTAGATTCCACGAGCAATTCGTCAAAGGGTCACCTAATGATTGTTGGGAATGGAGGGGAGTAAAATTCAACACGGGATATGGCAGTTTGGCGATTGCCAACGTCCATTATCTTGCCCATCGCTTGGCCTTCTTGGTGGCCAACGGAAAAATAAACCCGGATCTGCTGGTGATGCATTCATGCGACAATCGCAAATGCGTAAATCCAAAGCATCTTTCTCAAGGAACAGACGCAGACAATATCAGGGATGCGTGGCTTAAGGGCCGAATGCCAAATGGGGAACGGAACGGAATGGCGAAATTATCCGAAAAAGAAGTCGTCGAGATTAAGGGCCAATTTAGGTCCGGTCGTTTTTCAATGAGCCAACTTGCTGAGCAATACGGGGTTTGTGTTCCTTGCATTTGGAGAATCATTCACGGGCTTCGCTGGAAACACATTCCATAAAACCGCTATGTACTCTCAGAATGACGAGGAAGATTTCCTAGTTAAGCTGTTTGCCGGCAAACCGCCCGGCCGATTCTTGGACATCGGCGCGTATGACGGTATCCACATGAGCAACACCCGCCGCCTACTCGAACTAGGCTGGAGCGGTGTCATGGTGGAGGCGCATTGGGGCAACTTCGAATCCCTCTGCGAAAACTGTAAGCAATTTAGTGATCGAGCGACGTTGGTTTGCGCGGCCCTCGCGCCGAAGGCAGGATTGCGTCGGCTCTGGGTGGATTTGTACGAAGATCGCTCCTGGAGCACTACGATCAATGATGACCTAAAGAATAGCGGATCGGTCATGGACCCGAGCAAATTGCTGACCATGGTCAGCTGTATCACCATGGACGATCTCTGGCCGCTGGGTCCGTACGACTTGATTTCCATGGATGCTGAGTGGGAAGATTTCGCCATTATCAAAAGCCAGCCAATGGAAGCGTGGCGAAAGGCTAAGGTCATTTGCACGGAGATTCGTTCGCCAGAAGAGAGGCCCAACGTTAAAGCGTTCCTACGACTCATGGGCTTCTTTGCGGTGCACGAGACTAAGGAAAACCTAATCGTTGAAAGAGCATGAGTGGGCCACTTCAAATCAACCACCGGGAGGCGCTAGGTTTTTGGCTTAACAAGATGGGCCTAGTGGGTGAGATGGCTGAGATTGGCTGCGCCCGGGGCACCTTCTCGCGCACCGTGCTTTCCCAATGGGTGGGCCGTCGCTATTGGATGATCGATCCCTGGGTGACCCAAGACATCGAGACTTACAAGGAGGCACAAGAAACGCAAGCCGGTTACGATGGCTGGTACAACGATTGCAAACTTCTGGCCGAACAGGATCACAGAGCTGTGATCCTAAAGGAATTTTCGATTCCTGCCAGTGCCGGTTTTGTGCCTTATCAATTGGACATGGCGTACATCGACGCGAACCACTCCTATCCAAATGTGTTGGCTGACATGGACGCATGGTGGCCAAAGGTGAAGATCGGCGGCTTGATGGGTGGCCACGACTATGCGCACGATACCAAAGGCAACGCGTGGATCGAAGTCGAACCGGCAGTTAATCGGTGGGCCAAGGAACGTGGCAAAGTCTTCTATGTCTGTCCCTGTTCCTCCTGGTTCATATTCAAGCAATCGCCATGAAAATCACTAAGGAAGGCTATGCTGTTTTGGAAAATGACACTCATTTATCCAGATGGATAGAGGAGTCTGGCAGGTTGGATGCATCAGTTAATCCTCAGATTTTAACGCTCATAAACCCCGGAAATACTGTGGTGGATGTTGGTGCAGCCCTTGGGGACCACACCTTTGCTTATGCCAATCGAGTTGGTCCAAAAGGCAAAGTCTATGCATTTGAACCAAATCCGCTTCAGTTCGAGTGTTTGAAATACAATGTGAGTAGATTTCCGTTTCCAAACGTTGAAGTTTTCGGACTCGCCCTTGGCGCTGATACCGGCAGCGCAAAGATCGCGCCGGATCCGAATGTTAGTGCCGGTAGATTGGTTCATGGTTCTGGAGATATAAAAGTCGTCTCCTTGGATAGATTCCTAGTTTGCAGCAAGATTCATTTCATAAAGATAGATGTGGAAGGTGATGAAATCGCCGTGTTGGATGGGGCCAGAAATACCATCATCGTGCGTCAGCCAAGGTTGCTCATCGAAATTCATCCTCTGCATCTAGCTGAAATGGGGCGTAGCCCAAAGGATATAACCAATTTCCTGGAGGATCTGCATTACGAGTATAGAGCATTTCCTGGCGACTCTTCTGGCACCCAGTATGATTTATTGGCACAACCCAACCCATGATAGCCGTGTCGTCATTTCGACCTTTGGACGACAACAAGGAAGTGGCCACTAACCAGATCCTAGCCATCGATTCATGGCGTTCTGTGTTTCAAGGCATATTCCTGTTCGGCGCGTTCGATTGGCGCTTGGCTTGCCCACGCACGACGTTCATTGAAGGCCCAGATTTTCCGCCGCTAAGCCTGCTTTACCTTGTGGCCTCACAAGCCGAGGAACCAGTAGCCGTTCTCA